>MDSQ01000286.1_pt1 | contig 11528 bp, 6 predicted proteins | sample 1008251 | NCBI WGS metagenome assembly MDSQ01 (sample SAMN05526597, study PRJNA338239) | gut metagenome | isolation source: Hindgut content | host: Naso unicornis | place: Saudi Arabia: Red Sea | collected 2016-05
TAGCTGCACAAACATGTGTATGCGTGTGTGTGTGTGTGTGTGTGTGTGTGTGTGTGTGTGAAGATCAGATAAATACACAGTGTGGCTTTACATCGGGATTATAACATTTAACAGTGAGAGCCAGGAAGAAACTTTAGAGGACCATATGGACCTGATTAGGAAGTGAAACCACTCGGTTCAAAGATGAGTGAGTGACAGGTGTCATATAACTGTAGGTTGAAGATAAGATACTCACAGCACATGGATACTAATTCACTCAGTGTAAAGTTACCATGAACATCAAACCAAAGCATAGGGACATTAATACTGAAGCCACTGTAATGCAATTAAGGATTTAGCCCTCAAATGTGTGTCAGATGTCAGAACTTAAATCAAATATATATCAACGTGCACCAGTGTGCGCAAAAAGTATTTAATTCTGTCTCTTAAAGTTTGAGATAAAAAGTTTGCGATTACCTTTCTTTTTGTGATATTCATCCTCGTAGTTCTCCACCTTTTCTGGCTCATAGTTGCGAAGCTCATTCTCATAAATTTCAACATAATTTTCAACCTTCTTCTTTTTGCCTTTTGTCTTCTTTGTGTCTTCATCGCTGTCTCCCTTGTCCGAGCCTTTCTTCTTCTTGTCTTTCTTTTTCTTTTTTCCTTCCTCTTCCTCCCCAGCTGCCTGTTCTTCCTCTTTCTCTGAGTCCTTCTTGGATTTTTTGTCTTCCCCTTTGGACTTTTTATCCTTTGACCCCATCTTGTCTTTGACCGAAGACTTCTTTGATCCTTTCTCAGTGGTCTCAATCACATCTGGGAGTTTTTCTCCTCTCTTTTTACTCTTGGAGCCATCGTTGTTATCCTCATTATCAGAATTCTGCGAGTCACTGCTCAACTCATCCCCGCTCTCTTCTCTGTCCTTCTTCTTCTTCTTCTTCTTGACCTTTTCTTTTCCTCTCCCTTTTTTCTTGGTCCTCCTCACATCTGGGCCTGATGAGTCTGATTTGTATCCTTCTTCATCGCTGTCTTTGAACTTCTTCTTCTTCAATCTTCCAGCATCCTCTGACTCACTGACCCGCTTGCTTTTCTTTTTGGGCTTTGGTTCTTGATCCTCTGAGTCTTCGTCATCTACATCTTTGGTTTCCTCTTCTGCGCTCTGTCTTGTTTTTTTCTTTTTTGTGGGCATCTTTAATTTATTTACTACCTTCCTTGTAACTGTAACCGATTCCCGTGTGTTGCGGTGAAACTTGATTAAACTGACCCGTCACTCTGTAGAAGTGACCCACAGGCAGGTCCTAATCAGAGCTCAGAGGCTGCTGTCTGGCAGGAGGCTGGGAAAGCCCCTCTCTGCAGGTTATCCTGACCTACATCAGCAGCAGATGCTCTGACCTCATTAAAAATTACAATCTGCATGTTGTCACCTGACCAGAAGAAGAGACCCACCCTGGGACTGAAGAGCTGCTAGAAAATTCTACAGAGGTATTGCAGTGACCTGGCTTCCTGTATAGGCCTAGTTAAGCCACTGAAAGCTAATGTCCTAAAATTTGGGATTTTGTGGGATACTTCACTACTGTTTGTTCGTGTTCCCTAATGCATGGCTACAAACAAAAACATGTAAACACAGTGAGCCTTGACCTGCAGCTCTCACAACCTATGTGGATGGTAACCACTTTCAAAAAAGCCAGTTATGCAACTTTTTAAAAACTGTTTTGAATTGCTGTGGTGTTTTATCACTTTCTGTAGTGGGGAAAACAGTAAAGAAATGCTACAAAACAAAGCCACAGAAAACAAACAAACATGAGCTTGGATTGCAAATTTGTAAGCAAACACCTGCTTGGCACGTTCACCAGTTTCTGTCACTCACTCACCTTTTAGCTCCATTATTTTCTGAGATAATTATAAACTCAGTATCAAATTAATATCACCTTTGATGCTCTGCTTTCTTCATCTTTGGCAGCGATATTAAATGGGCTCTCAGCTGTTTTTAGTTAGCATTTGCTAAGTTAGCCCACATTGTCATTTAGTTAAGCCCTTTGTGCATTAGCATTAGCTAACACTCCAAGATTCCATCCTTATTGCCAACTTTGAAGAAAGTGTCAAAACTTGAACCAGAGGGTAAATTTAAACAACAACAACAACAACAATACAATAACATCTGCAATAAATAAAAAAAATACAAAACTTTACCCATTACTTTAATGGTGCAGGTAGTAAAAGTGAAACTAATTTTATTAATTTTAATCTTTGAGTTCAGGTAGATTGTGTGTTTAATAACATCTCGTGTACTCTACTGCCCCCCTGCAGCCAGACTGAGGAGCTGTTTCAACAGCTGCTTCTCAGTCCTCTCATACTGCTGCTATTTTCCCTGGCACTATGATATACTGTCAGATTATTTACTTGAAAGAACAGAGGTATGCATCAAAATATATGGTAACACTTTATTTTGATAGCCCGTCTGTTGACACTTAGTTGCATGTCGGCAGTGTGCCAATTAATATTCAACAGGCATTCAAATGTCAGTTGACTATAAGGTGCATTTCACGTGCTCTACAGATCTGAGAAGAGTCCAGCTGAAGAATCGGACAACATATGAAGACAAACTATTTTACTTCAGTACAAGACGCGCCCCCTGATGTCTTTCCCTGACTCGGAGCAAGCAGTCTTGGTGCTTAAACTTAAATATTTTATTTTATAAAAATGGTTAATGTGCATGTCACATATAATTATTGCATAAATATGTTTTGGTAATAGGTCACAGACTCTACTGTTCTTAACTGTTTTTCACTTTATTTGGATAGTCTTTACACATGTCTACAAATGCTCAGTCACAAATGTCTGCTAATAGTCTGCTGACAGTCAACTATAGATTATTGTCATGCTCTTGATCGTATGTTGACATTACACTAAACTTTTAACTGACAATAACTGATAGTCAACTAAGAAGATGTTGACTCAATGTACAGATTGTTGAATATTGGTTAATACCCTGTTGCAACAACACTTCTGTTGAACATTAACTGACACACTGTTGACATGCGACTGAATATCTACTGATAACTTGTAGAGTATCAACAGATGGACTACCAAAATAAAGTGTGACCAAATATATTAGAAAGTCTGAAAGTAAGTACTGTCAACTTATTATGAAGAGTGACCCATTTCAAAGTGATGTACACCTATATTATATTATCTGTATTATAATTACCAAGTAATTTCTGTGTTGGGCGCTTTAATGTTGTAAGTGGTAAAGGTAGGACTTAAACAATTACAGAATTGTAAAAATTGCTTGGAAGTTTGTAAATTTTCCCCTTAGGATCATTAAAGTCTTACCTTATTCTATAACAGCCTACACATAACCCATAATAATACATAATAGTTTTGGTTGTTTATTTTGTATTATAGGCCTAAATGCGAATATGGAAAGTAACGAGCACTTAAAGTTTTGCTAGATAAATGCAGTGGAGTGAAAATAACAATATTTATAAAGGAAATACTCACAGAAATAACTCATAGCTGTACAGTACAGTATGTGAGTAATTATATTTTGTTACTTTCCACCACTGGTTCTACCAAATGTCAATAACTGTGAGTGAAAAGCTGGTTTTGTATTTATTTTTCCTTGGAAAAAGACTTTCACTCGTTCTTGACATCAGCACACTCATTTAGAATTTTTGCTCATGTATCAAAGACATGGGTTTGATTTTTGTGTAGGCCTTGTTGTAGCCAGCAGAGGGAGACACCTGCTTTTGCATTTAGATTAAAAGTGTGTTATTGTTTGCACCATTGCAGAGGATGTGCCCCACTTGGATTATTCAGATTTTGACAGTGTTATCCAAAAGACTCAGACCTGGTTTCACTCTCTCACAAACCTTCAGTCAGTTATTTGACATTTAATGGAAACCTTTCCATATACTGTCAAAACTAAAATGGAAAAAGCAAATAACAAATACTATATATATCTAAACAACCTCTATGTTTTATTTAAAGCTTTTTTACATACATAAAACATGGGAACTACATTCATATACTTCATTTTCTACGTAGACTAGCTGCTTTCTTAATTAGTGTGCACAGAGTGAGAGATAATGACCCAGAAATGCAAACAATAACAAGATACTCAATATATTCACCACTCTGTGTGAAAAGCTTTCAAAAGGAGAGCAGATTGGTAGAAAATATGTAAATTTTGAGTAAATTGCAAAGTCCGTTTTTACTCTTTATTCTTTCTCTGTGTGGGTAAGTGTTTTGTTTTTTTTTGTCTCCACTTTAAGCAATGTTTCCTTTGGCTGTACAGTAGACATTTTGCCTGGCACGACATGTTCAACCACAACGAATCCCTGGATGCTCTTCCTCTGCCTTGTCCTCATCTTCCTCCTTCTGTTTCCATCCCCCTCCCTCCCACATTGCTTTTCTGTCTGTCTGCAGAGCTGATACTCTGATTTGGAAGAATTTTATCTGGTAATGTTTGCACATGTGAGTGATCGGTGTGGCCCAATCTAATGTTTTATTTCTGGAAGTATGTTTGGACTCATGATTACAATCTGATTTGCAGCCAAAAATGTCTTTTTGTAGGATGTGGTTAAGAGCATTCTACCTCAGTCCTTGCATGTGTCAAATTTCAATGTCAGTGTTGTATTTATACATCCAAAATGAGTTGTAACTGTTCAGTTATGCAAACACAATATACACACAAAAAACGATATTTTAACTGTTTTTGCAGACATATTTGGATTCCAAAGAGTAGATGAAGTAATTACAGAATCAACTCAAAGAAGCAGCTGTTGCACAACATGATAATGTCTGTTAGATTAGGCAAAAAGGGACCAAATCAGTTTGGTGAAGCTGTTTTTAAAGAAAGAGAGATCAGCCGATACACTGACCTGCTCTGTAACCTTTCCCATGCACAGACCTGGTAGGTCAAGAGATTGACATGTTTAGAAGATGCATATCAGTGATGCATGCAGGAAAAGGAGTTCCATCAAGATTTTTAAGATGCTTTTCCTGAAATCAGTGGAGTTTTCAACTTTTGTCAGATTTAAAGGAAGTGTTTTAGACTACAGAGAAGCAGATAGGCCGTCATGGGTGTATGTGTCCATAGGGGGACTTCAGACGCTAAAGTTATCTGTAGTTTCTTTGAACATAGATTTAAAGGGTTTGAACCCCAAAGGTCGTGTCATCGGTCAACTTGTCGTCATCGTAGATTGCTGAGCAAATCAAAGGCCATTCTTTAAACTACACTCGTCCTTTCCTCTTTGGTTCACTGGAATTATGGAAGAGAGGTGATTGAGAAGTTCATCATTTGTTCCGAAAGTTGTTATTTTTTGGCCTTACTAATTAGTTTTCTGTCATTTGGGCAAATTCCATTAGCATTCGCATTACTGAGAGGACTACCAGTTAGCTGACTTAACTCACATATAGATAGATAGAATATTATGATTATCATAACAGATCTCTCATTATTGAAATCAGCTTAAGGTGTATTTATGAAATTAACACATTTTAAATATTTAAAACAATAAAAAAGGTGAAAAGTTTCACTTGAAATACTAAACAGAAAGAGAGGCAACATAACACTGTTCAGATCAGACAGTGACTGTAAGGCCAGTAAAGAGCGAACATAACATAAAAAAAACTTTTATTGTAAAAACTCATAACAACTGTCTTTAAAATATAATGGCACATAAGGTTCATGTAACAACCTTTCATTATGAGATTTAATAAGATTATGCAAAGATATTAAGCTGATGAGTCTGTTTGTCTCATTGTATTTGTTTTGATTTTGTGTATCTACAATAGAGTTGCATTGTGACATCTCATTTACATTAATTTATTGTAGTTATACTTAATTTCACAGGCCTAAGAACGAAACCTTTGAACTTGACTGTAGGTGGATCTGAAGATCTTTCCTAAAGGAATTTGCAGAGGTTGCAGGTGGATATTAAAAGAGTTAAAAGGATTGATGACATTAATATGTACACAAATGATTAAAAATATATATATATCCACAGATTTTTTAGAAGGCGCAGTATTGCTTTTCCCCAGAATATTATCAAGCTTGGAAATTATTTTTTCAAAACTTTGTCTGGTCCAAAATGTTCATTTGTTTACTTCTGTCTAAGATGGCCAATGGCTTGTGAGCAAGTCGTGTAGCAATGTTGGTGTCTGTCTTCATTGATCCAGACTCTCCATGGTGATGGTTGTTGTCTGTAGGACTTTTAAATGCTATTTCATATTTTCAAGACCACTCAAAAATGTGAATCAGCATCAGTGACTTTATTTTCAAATTGCATATTATCATCCAAGCTGTGTTACTTCTTGAGCACGCTGTTTAAAAAAACAGACTTCTTGGTTTATGCTAAAATCACACCCAAAGAACAATTCAGAGTCTGATAAACTTGAGTTGTGGGGTTTTTTTTGTTTGTTTTGTTTTGTTTTTTAGATTATTATTATCTTGTGTAGTCAAATTATTTTGCTACTTAGCCACTCTTTGATCTGGCAGATATCTCCAAATGAACTAAGTCAAAGGAAGTAAAAATTGAAGGTGCTCAGTAGTCTTCCTTCCTCATGGATTTGTCCAGCTCAGGGAATGTAGAAGAAAAGCTTTCCACTGGTTTGTCATTGATTTTTCAAATTGTAGTTTCTCTAAAGCCCTTGTAGAACTTCCGAAATCGATGCCTTTGCTTACTTTGTATTTGTTGGTCAGGGTCCGCTGAAGGCTGGGGGAGGAGACTCTTGGATTAGTCCCATCAACAGACAGTTCTCTAACATGGGGCTGTTGGTAAGGCAGAAACTGTCTTTTACTCATTACCTGAGTGTTATTGTGGCAGGCAACATCAAATATGTCTTCTTGTTCAGATGTCTTGTTTAGTAGCTACACTTTTTAGCCAATAGGTTCAGGTATTTAGCAAGTTGCTTATTTTCTACATCATGATGGTTAATGATGATGTTCATGATCATGATGATGATAGTGGTCTTTCCTGCTGGACAGAATGATGATCCCAGTGGTCCAAGCATTGACCTGGCTCCAGGTTCTCTCCAGGAGAAGAAGATGGATGCGGAGAAACGAGGAATGGGGATGAATGATTACAATGGAGATATGAGGAAGGGAGGAAGAGGAGGAGGGGGGATGGCTTATCGTCCACCTGTTTCCAAAGAGGCAGCACCTGGGGAAGCTGGGTCCTACTACGATAAGGTAATGTCAAACGGCACTCTTAGCAGTCTTCTTCTCTTATGTCTTTCTCTCGTCTAGATAACATTGTGTCCTCTCTCACCGTTCCTTTTGTTTCTCTTGTGGTTCTGCCTTTTCTTTCTGGTCTGCTGCGTTTCCTCCCTGTCGTAACCTTCCCCTACCCCCCGTCACCACCACTCAAATTGGTCTTCCATTGGCTGTCTCTCTGACAGACCTTGCCTTTGACCAATCAGGATTGGTGCCTTGGGGAGGAGGGTCCTTGCTCTCTGTACTCACCACCCACTGTCTACAAGCCTCATTCCCTCTTCAACCACACTATCCCCTTTAGACAAGTAAGATAACCGCTCCTCCTGTTTGTGTCCAACCATCTGTACATAAAGGTTCTTGTAGTTTTTCTTTTTTTCCAACGATACTCACACAAATATACCCCCAAATTTTTCTTGTCCAATCTTTCATGTCCAGTTTTGTCTGCATGTTTTTCCATGTATAAGGCTTCACTGTCACGGGCCCTCTAAGGTTTCTTTTTCCATCATTGATCACAGGGCAGTCACAGTATCTTTGGCAGTGGTGGAGGAATGGCACAGTCAAGACACCAGCCGAATGTCCCACCCATAAACCAGTCCCCAGGGATACGAGCGCAAGTGCCTCATCAGTTCCTGTCACCTCAGGTGCTTCTGCTTGGCTTTTACTTTTTGATCAGTATTCTTTCCAGCTGTCTACATATTTCACACTTAGCGGTAACACAGGAAGTATGTGGGTTAACTGTCTGTAAAACAGTGTTGCTTTTGGTGTGACTCATCTTTACTGTTTGTTTTCACTGTTGAGTAACCAACCAAACAAAAGCTGATTTTCTGTAACTTTTTTGTTTAGCTTGTTGTCATGGCCACCTCTACACTGTTGCTTGCAAGGGCAATTTTGGTTGCAGTTGTAGTTATTGTCTGCTGGGAGTATATCAACTTTATTTCCACAGTAAATCCAGGTCATGCATGAATCTGATTGTGTATTAACAGGCTTGTCTGTGAACTCTGAATTTCCTGATAGTGTGAATGACTGTATTACTCTTATTTCCTTGAGCTTACACATGGCCTACTGGCTGTGTGCAAGGCATGCAGCCCCTAGAGTGCATAATCACCCTCTTTAAGGATAAAAATTGATCCTGTTTTTACGCATACATCAGAAGAATACCATGTGAAGCACATGTCTTTTTCCAGGAATTCTATTTTACTCACTCGCTTGGGTCAAGTCACTTGTTAACACCAGTTAATGAGAACTTGAAAGGAATCAATGTTAATGGGGGGAAAAGCAGTAAGCTAATGTGGTTGCTACTGGTTACAGCACCAAAGTGTTTTTGTGGTAACAGGTGTGCCCTCTTGCCGTTGTGTCTGTCTCCAGGTGCCAGGCTCCGTGCTGAAGCAGATGCCCCCTCCCAGCGGGGGCGTGGGGGGAGTCGGTGGCATGGGAGGAGTGGCAGGGTTGGGGGGAGGTGTGTTCCCTCCACAGCTGTCCCCCCAGCATATTGCCATGCTCAGCAGCATCTACCCACCTCACATCCAGCCTTGAGGAAGTCTGCTATCTTAGACATCGGGACAAAGTAAGCAACGTGCGGTTTGCCGGTGGTCGCTGTGCCCCAGTACACCCTCAGCTCTCTCTCCTGAAGAACCTGCGTCAGCTTCTCCTCTCCAAGGACCTCCTGCAATGCACGCACACAGCCAGGAGATTAATGAGACCAACTTTCTGAGGCACATACGTCACTGTGAGCAGATGTTTGTTCGTGTGTCCCACCTGCAGGTTCCTTGTGATGAGCTGCAGCTTCTCATCTAGACTTAGCTGATCTGCCATGGTGCAGGGCCGTCTGACTGTGGAGATACAAGTTGATACAAGCTGCATTATTGGCAGCAGCTGGATACAAGTTTGGTTTAAGCTGCTCTTAACTACCAAGAAGAAGATAACATGGTTACATTAAAGATGCTCTATGTTACATTATTCATAACAATTTGGTTATATAGCCTAAAAATAGGCTAAGTGCTTTTTTCATTCCAGTTTGCTCTATAACCATGAACATTACAAACGTACAAATGTTCACTAATGCAAACTACTACTGAGCAAAGCTCAGTCTCTTTGTGTGTTTGTAGTCCTGTAACTGACTTGGCTCTTTCCCAATAATCTTACTTCAACAGACTGCATTACATTGGTGGGTAACAAAAAGTCGCAGAAATCCATTATGTTTTTGATATGTGAGGTATGACAAAAACTTAGTTTAACTGAATCCTATTTGCCAGATGGCCATAAACGCAAACGGAAAAGTAAACCGTAAATTTAGCACCCGAGACAATTAGCCGGTGAGAAAAGTAACGCTGACGTAAACCTGACTTGGAGCTTGCAATCAAGACTTACGCCAGAACTGGCTAACGTTTGCTGGATGTTGACAAGTAAATACCCAGTTTTCTTTATATATCAAGAACAGGTGAATCGGTCGACTTAGCTCAGTGATATATCAGCTACATTACTGGCTAGCTCACCTCTTCCGTCACGTTGATAATAATGAATGAAGAGAGCCTACGAGCGCTACTGAGCTAACGTTAGCTAGCAACACAACCATGTGCAGCGAACGTTAACCTTAACGTTACCTCTCTGGTGACGTTTCAGATCAAAGCTGCGAGCAATTCAGTACTTATATTCTCCGTTTACCGGACAGCATACCAGCACACCATCATACTATAAGGTACAACCTGCCAGCTTACCTCAAAGCCGTTTTAAAATGAGACGTGGGTGAGAAAGCCGGCTGGCGGACCTGTCAGTGTGTTGCATCAGCGACAGCGTCCAACTCTGCGATCGACTCACAGACTCCAGGGCAAAGCAATCGAATGAAGAGTGCAGAGCCTGTGAATAAGATGCAGGCATGAACTCTGCTTTTTGCCAGGCAGGCGCAATGTTTAAATTAACGCTTTGCAAACTCCAGACAGCATGTGTCAGGTTTACACCTTGTCATCTCCAAGTTCCCATTAAATACAGAGCACACAACAGACACTATAGTTTATTTTTTTTTACCAAGATACACAGGCACCAATCAGTACCTCTGGCTGAAATATAGACTGGCCTACTGTAATTCGGTGGTTATTTGAATATACACAGTTGAGTACAACATAAAGTAGATCCTGAGATCTAACTAGATGTCAGATATAATCAATGTGAGTGACATTAAATTTCATCCAAGTAACTCTTGAGGTAGACTCTAAGCATTCCCATCAGGGGGTGGGGTCGCCATTAGAACAGACAGAAAACATGGTCAAACCTGGAAAATAACAGAGCCCACCTCTTTAAACAATGGAAAGAATAGATTAAATATTATTTAAAAATGGAAAAGACTTTGTCTTCAGACAAAAACAGGGTTAAACAATTCAATGAAGTTCGGAAGGGCATTTATGAAGCCTTGTAAGATTTTAAAAGCAAACAAATAGCCTAAGACAAGCAATGGCACGTCTGGAAGGGGAGGGGGGAATCCAGTGGAGAAACAGGACATAAATTTATTGTTGTATGTGTGTATGGGTAGGTGTACATGTATGTGATCCAATGGGAGAGAGGGTGGGGGTTTGTGTAGGATGAATGACTGTAACAGTAATGTTCATGTTCTAAACTGTGTTTTTTGGTTTTGGGTTTGGTAAAGTTAATGTTTCATGTGTTCCAGACATATTGTGTTATTATGAAGTTATGTTGGTTACAGATTGTAAGCAAAACTCTGTGATGGAAGACATGTATTTAAATAAAGATAATTCTATCAAAAAAGAAAGAAAACATGGTCAAACCACTGACAGGGCATCTGTTGAATTCATCCAAAACCCTGCAGTATTCAGGCAAGGTTTTTATCTTCAGGTAGATAATTGTTCAGTGGTCAGTCCCATGGCCCAGAGCTGTGCCAATCTATAGACTATGTGAGTCTCTTTGAAGAAAAAAACATGTATTAGCTTATTGAATATGTAGTACTCAATTAGTGTCAATACATCAGGGAAATATTTTGTCTGCTTGAGGTGGACACAGACAAATGACACCTCTTAAGAAAAAAGATCCCATCTTAGTTTACTATTGAATTTGGTTTTTGCAGAGTTTACCTCCTGAACATGTGGATCTTGTTCGCTTTGCACTACTTTATATAGAAAAGATACTGACCAGAGCCCCTAACTGCACTCAAGTTTTCATCTCAAACCCCTAAAACAAGTCTGCTAGAGGTCAGCTTTAGGACTCAGATGAATTTGTCACACTACAGAGATTTTATTGACAAATTAATACATTTGAAACAAAGGTTTTTGTAACAGTGTTCAATGAGACGGTGTAGAAAATTGAATTGAATTGAATGTACTTTATT
>MDSQ01000287.1_pt1 | contig 11523 bp, 6 predicted proteins | sample 1008251 | NCBI WGS metagenome assembly MDSQ01 (sample SAMN05526597, study PRJNA338239) | gut metagenome | isolation source: Hindgut content | host: Naso unicornis | place: Saudi Arabia: Red Sea | collected 2016-05
GGAACGCCTTGATCACATTCGCACAGTTAGACATTCACACCTGGAAGCTGCCCAGGACAACCACAGTCTTACCTGTGGCCTGTGACCAGCTCCATGGGAGCGATTGGGGATAGGGGCCTTGCTCAAGGGCCCTCAGTGCTGGAATATGGGTGGAGCAAGCAGTTCCCTTCACTTTCACCACCCACATTAATCCTGTTGGTCGGGGGTTTAAAAGCAGAAAAAAGCAGAGTTTTTGTTTACTTGCAGGATTCCCCTTTTAAATTTCTTCAGTCTCAGAGTGGTTGAAAATATAGAAATGCAAAAACATACGAGGTTGCTTTACCTGTTTACTTGGACATTTAAGGATCGACCTTGAAGAGATCGCTGTCAGTGGAACAACACTGTAAGAAATAAGGGACATATAAAAAATCTTTATGTTGTGCATGTTGTGTATGTACAAAAAAATGTATTCTGAAATGAGCTGAAGCAACTTTGGCAGTTTGTCACATGAATGTGTGGGTTTGGTGTATTTATGGATAGGAGAGGTGATTACAGCCACCAGGTATTTGTTCAATCTGCATGTGAGCTAATGAGTGTTTCACTATGACAGATTGGGAAAAATACCAAACAATCCTTAAAATAAAAAAATGTGTTTATCTTTTTTTCCCCAGTGTATCATCAGGGAACAATCCTCCGGCACAATGTGAGATTTCACCTCTGGTCTCCTACTTTGGAGAGGTGAGGCCATGAACATTCCCACAGATCCATATGAAACATTCAGGATATCAAAGAAAAGTTTCACTTCATGGAAATAAGCCGAGTCTAATTGTTGGTTTACCGAGTTAAACTGCTAAAACCTGTCGAGCAGTCCCTGGAATAAAGAAAAAGTTTTCAACTTTCTCAGCTTGCATTTAAAATCATTACGTAAAACCGATATCAGTCAATGTTTCAGAATTTTTTTCTTGAGAATTATCATGTCTGAATGACTGAATGCAGAGCTGTACGTGCAGTGGAGTGTGTTATTTCACCTCTATCTCACTTCCTCTGCCAGGGACTGGAGAATCTGCTGAAAGGGAAGACACTGACAGCTCCCTTCATTCTGGACGAAAAAAAGGCCAAAGAGCTGCAACCACAGTAACATTGCTTTAATATTTACGGAGGATTCAGTGATGGCAGATACCTGCACAACATTGTTTGAGTAGTTTCAGACCAAGAATACACAACTGTTAAATTTTGATTTTGATTTTTTTCCCCCAACTGTTCATGAAGATCGTCATATTAAATGACCATTTTATGCTTCTCATGTAATTGTCTTCTGGTTGAGGGAGAGCTTAAAACAAATAAGGCAAAAAAGGGACAAACAGTGAGTTTGGGGAATTTAAATGAAGCTTATTTTGTTGCATATAAAGTATTATCAAAGTACCTCACCTAGTGTCCTTTTTCATTCTTTTTTTAGTAAATTCATTTGATCTATTACAGTTTTCCACTGTTACAGGTCAACTATGAGAATCTTTTAAATAGAATAGTGTAATAAAAAACAGTATACTGACTTACTATACCACCTTGAAAACCTCCGAGCAGCTGTGGAGTTTTGAACTAAACAGCCAAACCAGGCTTGACTTTTGGATTGATCAGTTTAACACAGCTGTGTATTTAAAAAAAATGGAGGAAAAGCTCAAGATAACAAATGAAAGACGAGCCATAAAGCATTTACTTTGACATGTGGAAGTCGACTAGATGGTGTTTGGATGCATCAGGCTTCTTCATGTTGCTTTCGGTCCAAAGACACAACGAAACCTGCACATAATCACAAAGCAACTGTTCCATTTAGAAATGAAATGAAAGTAGCCTAACTGAAATAGAATTTATATTTTTGCCTTATCAAAAATCATCTCTTGTTTCTGGCATTCATGTAATGCATTCGTGATTCTGTAAGTACACTAATATAATTACATCGTTCTGTATTTTAGAATTTCCGCTGGTTCTCCTTAAATGGAACTGAATCCTGTGTTTACATGTCAGAGATCAACAGACGGAAACATTTGATTGTAGTGACAGAAAGGTGAAGGCATGTCCCGCCCACTCTGCTTCTGATTGGTTTACCCTGTTAATCTTACCTCAAATCTGCTCCCTCAGCCAATCTCGCTTCGGAGATTAAACTTCTAACTAGCCAACCAGCGCCGTGGAACCACAAAGTAGCCCGTACTGACCAATCAGAGGCAGCGAAGGGCGGGTCATGACTTCGCCACCCTGTGAAAAAAATCTGTGTTGATCAGAGACGGTCAGTCGAAAGCGAGACGTCTCACGGACTGTTCGCTTCCTGTAACAGCGTCTGATGGTTTTTCGCGGTCAGCAGTCTTGAGTCCGCGTGATCACAGATTATGACCAATTCTTTCGCCCCATCGTCTCTAAGATACACACTGGACCCATTTTTCACAAGACACACATGTTGTCAACATTCTGACACAAAAACGACATTTTTCAGTTACACAAATCAGGAGACCGGTCTCTCTCCAATCACACGACGTTTTACACTTCCAGACGAGAAGGGGGGATGGTGAGCTGTTTCCATGGGAGACGTGACTCCGCCCACTTAGGCCACAGGAAGTGTTTGTACCATTTCTGACCACTGGCCCGGCTTTCAGTGGGAGATCTTGTGCTAATAACTGAGTATCTTTGGATAATCTCGGGATAACCCTCACTCACCAACCGTCAGTGTCTTGTGACAGACGCTGGCCAATCATGGCCGAGACAACAGTGACGACAACAGAATGCATTAAAACCACCGAAGCGGACGGTTTGTGTAGCATTTGAACCGTAAATTTCATCAGGGTGGTTGTGAAATCCTATAGAATCATCTTATATGCATTAATATTTTTGTTATCGACTTAAAACGATCCATTGTTTGGTTAGTCACGCGAAACACAACGTGAACGCCGCCGACTAGCGCAGAAGGTCGGGACATAACGGTAACGTAAACAGCGTAAACCGTTAACGTTTGTTTTCTGAGGTTTTTGTCGCTGGCTCCCAGGATGCCTTTGGTGTTTCAGGGACGCGAGCCTCAGCAGCGTTAGTTTTCCCGCGCTGGTCGTCGTTCGGTCATTAGCTAACTGCCGGTCCCGGAACGTTACGCTGCTGTCCGGTCAGAGGCGTGTGGTCCCGCGACAGATGCCGGTGGAGGCTCTAACATGTTAGGACCATGTTCAAAAATGTTTTCGGCTCTGGCTTTCTGGTAAGAACCGCTCACGTGATTTTGACGTGGGTCATCACGCTGATACTCTTCCTCCATGACACAGGTAAGCTCCTGTCACCGCCGCTGCATGCTGTGCAGCGTTAGTTCTAGTCTCTGAACTGTAAGCAATGGCCCAGACGATGAATGGCAGAATATGTTAATGTACCTTATATAATAGAGCTGTGCCAATCGATGTCTGTTTTCGTGAGATCTGCTCCAAAAATCGTGTTGGTTCCTTTGTGTTTAAAAAAAAAAATCATCTTTTAAAGGGCTTGTGAATTACAGCCTCCCTGTGTCAGTGTGTCCTGTCCGGTTATAGTGTGAGGGTGCATCTTAAATGTCCATTCTGAAGTCATGGCAGCTACATCGGTGTTGGATAATTTGCCAATACAGAAATAAATTGGAAAGGACATTTTGAGTTAAATGTTGACCTAATTTGTCCTGCTGAGTTATCAGTATAATGTGATGTGGTGTACTCAGACTACCCAGCGCGTGCACAGCAACCTGCACTTCAGCTGATTTTACATTTTCAGTGAACAATGTGGAATATTACAGTATATTGCAATGTGCATCATATCTCACTGTATCTTGATAAATCATCATAATCATAAATCAATACATAATACAATATGTGCCACATGTGAAAGTTAACTAAGGAAGAACGCTAGGTTACTGTCCAAATGAGCATTTGTAGTGCTGATAACGCTGGCTCTCACACATGAAGGGATGTGTCAGGACAGAAGTGAGCATGTAAGCATGGACCCCGCTGCAGGACTTCAGCGAGCAGTAGCGCGTTGAAAACAGTTTCCTGTGTGTTTGTTGCAGAGCTGAGGAAGCAGGAGGAGACGGGCCAGCTGGTCCAGCCGGTGCTCTTCGTCCTGTTGGTGCTGGTGTCGGTGTTGCTCTATTTCGCTGTTTCTCTGATGGACCCAGGCTTCATCTTGTCTGACGACAGCGATTTACAGGTAACTAATGCTGATGATTGCTCATATCGCCAATCTCTGTCAAGGTATCAGGACTGAAAGAAGTGGCTGTAACTGGAACCAGGAGCCTTCTTGATATATGAGTAAAAGCAGCTGAGTAAAATGTCTTATGTTAGTTATTCAGTCATTCATCTTAGTTATTCCACAGACCTATGAAAATGTGCACATTCTTCTAAACAATTTCAATTTGAATGTGAGATCCTGTTTGTGGGAATGTTCATTTTAGAGCAGCACACACAGCAGGTAATGATGAAAGACTGAACTGAAACTGGACGGTGGCTTCCCTGACCACTGTGTCTTGTGTGTTTTGCCAGTTCACGCTGGGAGTGACTGAGGAGCAGCAGGACATGATCCCACCCACCACCAAATCCCTTCGGCAGCGCCGCTGTGGCCACTGTCTGCTACAGGTAACTTGCCCACGTGCCAGCACGCTGCTGTGGGCTCATGTGACCAGAGCCTGACCTATATAGGAATTGTGAGACCAGTAATGTATGATCACTGATCACTGATATGTCAATGCAACGGTACATGTACTCTTATTCTAGAAATGAGCACTGAAGAAATAAAAATAATAACAATAATAATAATAGAGCTAAATAAACATCAGCAGGGTGCTGACTATTTTTACAAAGAATAAAAAAAATAGCTTAAAAACATTTATACTATCCATCCATTCTTCCCTGCGTGCTCCTCAGCGCGGGCATGCAGCACTTGTTTTGTGAGAGAAAAAGGCGCTGTAGGCCAACGTGATTGACATGTTGAATTTCACAGCGGTGACTACACACTGCATGTGATGGCACACACCAGTGCGAATATATTGGCAATCGCCGGTGGATGGGCTGATGGTGGCCAGTTGGAAAATTTTAACATATCACCCAACCCTATTGTCTGTGGACTTGGTGTTTTTAGGTCTCTGTGTCAGTGTAGTTCAGTGTAGAAATGCGACACTTGATATTCTACAGTTCCTGTAGGATCCCCAGTGGTATAGAGTAACAGAGGTGTTGTCAAGGAGTACAGTTCTGTGTTTATTCAACCACAGCCTTACTGAGCCACTGCTCAGACCAACTGGTCCCAGTCTTAACAGTCATCTTTAACTCCTCACTCAGCCAACAAAAAGTCCCAAATACCTTTAAAAACACCACCATCATTCACATACCCAAAACAGCAAAAATATCTGGTCTTAATAATTACAGCCATGACAGCATGTTAATGCATAGTCCTGGCACACATCATATCAACGACATCCCCCCTCATGGATCCACTACGGTTTGCATATCACCTAAACTGCTCTACAGATGATGCAGTCAGCCTGGCACTGCACTTGACCCTTAAAATATTTGGAGAACAAACACACCTATGCAAGAATCTTGTTCATCAATTTCAGCTCCGCTTTTAACACCATCCACCCACTCAGGCTGTTCAGAAATCTACAGGACATGAACATTAACACCTCACTGTGCCTCTGGATTCTGGACTTTGTGAAAAACAGGAGCCAAGCTGTCAAACCAATTAACAAAAAATATCTCAGGCCCTCACTACCAGCACGGGGGTGCCACAGGGATGTGTTCTGTCCCCATTACTTTTCTTTTTTCTCACAAATGCCTTCGAATTCACATCAGACTGTCGAAATCCTGAAGAATGCTGATGACACCACAATACTGGGACTGATCACAAAAGATAACGAGGATGGATACAGATGGGAGGTGGAGAGGACTGTCAGCTGGCGCAAGGAAAATGAATCGGTCGTGAACAGAAAAAAAATGGAAATGATTATCAACTTTGGAACAGAACAGGCAATAAAAGCACCTCTCCTCATCGACAGCCAACCAATCACAATAACAGACTCCTTCAAGTTCCTTGGCACGCACAACAGCAATAACCTGAAATGGGACCTCAGTACCAACAGTCAAACAAAGAAAGCCCAGCAGAGACTCTGTTTTTTTAAGGCAGCTCAAAAAAATACAGTCAGACGAGGTCTGCTGGTTCAACTCTACACAGCAATCACCCAAATCATCCTGTTTGTCAATTACTGCGAGTCTGGGCCAGACCAGAGTGGACTTGTTTCTTTTGGTCTGGCATTGCCTTCACTTTGAGCGATTGTCAGAGGGAGGGCATTAGATTTGGCCTAACCCTTCCTCACTGGTTGTTGCCTTTTCAAATTTAATGCACGTGAACTGTCATTATGTTGCTAGGAGGCATTTCGTCCACTGTGGAGTGAGTGTGGGAAAACGTCTGGCGGAGCGAGACAACCGAAATCCAAAAACGTCTCCACAAGCTGTTCAGTAATCACATAGGTGAAATTATTCGTAATAATTCCAAACAAAACATTTCACCACATGACATAAAAACAGCAACAGAGTTTGCCAGTGTTTGTCTCTTGTGAATGTCCCAACTGACGATGACTTTGGTGCTTTCTTAAGAGCTCAAATGTATTTCCATGCATCTCTCAGCATGCCGCGTTTTTCTGCTGTGAAGACAGAGATGAACTCCACCTAGCTCCCTGGATATGCTCTGCTGCTCACTGTGACCAATCATGTAGTATGAATATCTGTTTTCCCACCACTGAGTACTTGGAAGAGAAGTACTTCAATGCAGTCCCACACATTCTCCACAGGGACATCCATCACGTGCTCTTTGGTTCAGTGAAGGTAACTGCAGCTATTTTTTTCCACACCACTGGTCGAAACCTACTGAACAGAACACTGGTCAGGACTGACTCAGTTCGAGCTTGGCCGTAACCAGTGTTCAAACCAGGTCAGGGTCATTTCACACCAAATCAGGTTTGGCAGTGACCACCACAGATTTGTGTGGGAACCTTCGTCCATTTGTCACAGGTTTGTTCAGATGATTTGGCTTCTGCAGCTCAACATCAGATTGTTTTTCTCCAAAAGTTCGCTTTTCTTCAGTTTTCTGCCACATTGCATCGCCGCAGTCTGCTGAGGTTGTCCACATTTAAATGAGTGAGAAAACTGTCACCAAGTGCTCGCTCATGTGGGAAGTGCTTTCATTTGTTGGATTTTAACAAATTTAACAGTGTAATTACAGAGTGTGGTGTAGCACTACTCCATATGTAAAATACCACAACTTTGCTCTGATTTGGTGCTATATAAATAAAATTGACTTGACTAGAACTTTAGTTTTGACCACAGGGACTGATTTTCTGACTGCGGCTCCATGCCCTCACTTCACAGATCATGAGTGTGTTTTTAAATAATCATTTTTTTATGTTTCTCCTAAATACAATGATCTTTATTCCAAGCAGCAGCCGATGAGATCAAAGCACTGCCAGACATGTCAGCACTGTGTCCGGCGTTATGACCATCACTGTCCCTGGATTGAGAACTGTGTTGGTGAAAGAAACCACCGCTGGTTTGTTCTGTACCTGGCTGTCCAGCTGTTGGTGCTGCTGTGGGGGCTGCACATTGCCTGGTAAGTTCAACACTGTCGCTCGTCATCTCTGCTGGCAGATTTATGTTGAAGCTGCTAAACATGCACAGGTTGATTCTTTCCTTGTTTCCTCAGGACAGGTTTCAGGTACACGCCCACGTGGCAGCTGTGGCTGCGTACCAACGGCATGCTGCTGGCTGTGGCCGTGCTGGTGGCTCTGCTCTCACTGGTCGTGCTGCTTCTGCTTGGCTCACACCTCTACCTGGTTTCTCTCAACACTACCACCTGGGAGTTCATGTCGCGCCATCGGATCTCCTACCTCAAGCACTGCGGCACAGATGAAAACCCCTTCGACCGCGGCACCTTCCATAACCTGTGGGGTTTCTTCTGCGTGTGGGGCACAGTGGTCTGGGAACAGGTGTACTTCAGGGAGGGCAGCGACCAAGTCTAGTGACACATGACAAGCCTTAAATGATAAATGGTTAATGGCTGCATTTAGATAGCGCTTTTCTGGTCTTTGGACTATCCAAAGCCCTTTAGAACACAAGTCACACACATATGTACACACATCAGTGGAAGGTGGAGAAGCTAATTGCTTATCAGAAACTCATACACACTAATAGAAAAGCAATCAGGAGCAATTTTGAGTTCAGAATCTTGGCCAAGGACATTTTTACATGAAGACCAGAGGAATCAGGGATCGAACCATTAACCTTCTGATAAGTAGATACTCAACCTGCTGGGCCTCAGTCAGCCCTTGTATCAGACTCACAAGACTGAATGGATTCTGGATTTAGGGATCACACACTGCTCCACAAAATTGGGAAATAAAATATTATTGTCTGCAGTTTACCTCCATAGAGGCACCTGCGTTGCTTCCCATGTTTCCTGTCAGTGGTTCAGCACTGCAGTGGATTGCTTGCTTGTCTCATTTTGTTGCAGAGTCACGTCCTGTTCTTTTTCTCTTCTCCAGAGGTGACTGTTCCAAGACTAAAGTTATCTAGTGTGCCCTTAAAAGGAGTTACCATCTGTATGTGGACACCAGGTTACCAGCACTACAGCCTTTATTCTTATCGTTGTTTACAAAGTTTTTAGAATATCATTTCCCTAAGATGAACGATTCTCCACGTTGTCTGCAGGCACTTTGCTGTCAGATGAACGGCTCTGACTGCAGCTTGTTGACTTGAGCTCGGTCATTTTTTATGCACCCACCTCCTGCTTGACCCTCTTGCCTCCTTCACCGAATCATTTATGTGGGTCGTAATTTCCCTTTTGAAGTACTTCTGTTCTTTCCATGACATATATTAAACTGGACTGACGGACTGTTAACTCTGAAGTTTACTGTTAATACATGTCAAATACTGCATAAAAATTTGATTAAAAATTTGTTTTAGTTGCATGTGAAGACAATCTATGAACAATTTGGAGGGGAAAAAAAAGTTTTTTAGCATTAAAAGTTTTATTCTGTTTGTTTCATGTCTGATTGCTGTATGAGTTGCATCACTCTGAAAACACAGGTGTTACAGGGTCCTCACCAGCTTTTGTCTGAAAATAAAAGCTGTCAGTGAAAGTGAGAGAATGACATTTGTTATTACTGAAAAGTGAATATTTTATAAATAATGGTGTCTACTGTATTGTTCCTAGTTCCTTAATCCAACTATGATGTATAGGATGCTTTTCATTTTTAACAGACAGCGTTTCAAACTATTTTATATTGTATATAATTTTTAAACTATTTTGAAAAAGATGTCTTCAGATTTTTGTATGACTGTTTAAAATGAGTAACTGAAGAATATTGTGGAACAGTAGCAAGCAAGAGTACGTGGATTGAGCTTGGAGTGCAATACATTGTTTGGTTTTTCCATTGAGCTTTTCCTTGTGCAATAGTAACATTTTAAGACAGCAATAACTGTGGTGTTGAATTTAATGTAGAGCTGTTGTGTTCGACAAAAAGCGGATTGCCTCCTGTTGGACCGAGTCGTTTTCAGGGTTCTGTTCTCTGGTTTATATGAACTAATATTTAATTCATGTTGTGTACTTCTGAATTATATGCAATATTGTCTTGCAATGTTTTTTACTACTTAGAAATTACTCCATGCATCAATAAATCAATGTTCATGAAGTGTTGTCATTCACTGTCCCGCAGGTATAAATTTATTCATTTGTGTTTTTCTTCATTTAGTTTTCACTTCACATACAAGCTCTTTCACTTAAGCATTATCTGCATGAGTGTTACTTCAAATATCCAAATACAGTTGTACTGACTGATAAGTATCTATGAACCTAAACTACTTAGCTGTTTCAACATCCTAAAGACAACAGATGGACAAATAATGGTTCTATTGAATAGCAGAAGATACAAAGTTTTGGCCTTCAGAGTCGATGCATCATAAGATCACATATATTTACTTAAGATTACGAGGTTAGCGCTGATGTTTGGAACAGTACTGGCACAGAGTCCATTTGTAAAAAAAACAGCAAAAACTCAGTATTGCACAAGTGACATATAGCATATTGTGTAAACAGTGTGTATCTCACTTCTTGTTACAAACAGCACAAAACAGTTGAAAATCCATGGAGACAAATGTAAATGCTGCATTATGAAACCTGTGAAAGTGTGAGTAAAGCATGACAGGCTGGAGAACTGAGGGTCTGAAGGATCTTGTAGTGATGCAGTACAACGTGAAAGAGACACGATGTCCAGCTTGTAATGTGTGAGACTGCATGAAAAAGCTTGTGTTGAATTCAAAGAGTTTCATGACAAATAAAAGTGGGTGTCGTCATGAGCTGCTCATCTGCAGCACTGAGGGAAAAAGCCCACTGGTCAACTCATGAAAGAGAAATCAAAGTCAGCAAAGATTTCTTGCTGCTCAGCAGTGAGGACGCAGGGTTTTCGTGGGAGGGTGAGGACCGGCTTGAGGCGAGTGAACTCCTCGTCAAAGTTACTGACGTCCTTTTTTGTTTTGATGACCGGCAGGAAGGGAGGTTTCAACTTTTTGGCCAGGAGAGCATCCCAGTCCATCCCCTGGTAACAGACAATGAACAGCAGGAATCACAAAAAATGATCAAACTGACACAAAGCTGTGATTATAAACTGGGTTCAATATGCAGTCACTGCTGTCTGTGTGTAAGTTACGTTGTTGCTCAAGCTGGTGTGTAACAAAATTTCCCTTTTTCAAAATATATTGACACCATCTTTTTCCAGCAGCCGTCATTAATGTTAGCCACCATGTGCTTTTTCTGCTGGGACAACTAAAAATGCTTATTCAGTCAGCAGAGCATCACAGTAACAGAACACTCCAAATACCAAGACAAAAGTTAGGAAACAATGAAAATGGGAGAGCTGAGTGTTCTGTGATTTTCTTTTAAAGACAAAATAACTTTTGCCTTATTGAATATTTTGATCTCACACAGAATTAAGTGCAACCCAACTGACGTGAGTCTCTTCAGTCTGCTGTTGCAGCACAAAGCTGTTCTGTGCTTATTTAAGGTTTCCAAAATTGATATCCATCTCCTGGCTAAGTTTAATTCAGAATTTCAGCTCTATTGTGAAAGCGGATGGATTAAATCCTAGTTTAACTTTAAATTCTGTTGCACCGAACTTTAAAACTAGTTTAAAATGACAAAAGATTAAATTTAATCCTCAACTTTAATATTCACTCTAAACCAAGAGTAAATTTCATTCCATTGCACCAAAACTTTTAACTCCAGTTGAACTTTTACAGTGGCTGCGTTTTGAGATGGACTGACCAAAATAATCAAGTTCCTTGAAGAAAACAGAGAGACAGACTCAACCCATTTGAGTTGAATGATGATGATAAATTCTTGTCAAGACAAGAGCTCACCAAGGAAACTGTTGGGAGCTGAGCAGGAGGATCGGACCAGCTGTCAAACATGGCAGTGACAGAAACAGCTGTAAGCTGATCAGTTATCACTGTGCCG
>MDSQ01000288.1_pt1 | contig 11520 bp, 7 predicted proteins | sample 1008251 | NCBI WGS metagenome assembly MDSQ01 (sample SAMN05526597, study PRJNA338239) | gut metagenome | isolation source: Hindgut content | host: Naso unicornis | place: Saudi Arabia: Red Sea | collected 2016-05
CTACAATTATTGAATGCGAAGACTCTGCTACAATTTCAGGTCTATTAGAACTGCCTATAATAAAAAAAAATACGCTTAGCGTAGGCCAAACTTTTATAGAAATTGAAACAAAATCTAAAAATCGGGTAAAAAAAGAAATTGAGAAAAATTTTATGTTTTGTACATTGGAGGATATTGACTAATGGATGCTCTTTCAATTAAAAAGAATTCATCAAATGTTGCAACATATTATCAAGGTTTACAAGATTATACTAAAGTTACTAACCTAACTAAGGTAATTAATGAAAAATCTGAGGTTACTTTATCTTGTTATATAGATGATAAAGAAATATCTAATCCTACTATAGTAATAAAAAATAATGATATCAAAAATAGTAGTTGTACTTGTCTAGATAGTAAGATTTATCCCAATATGTGCCGACATGCGGTCGCTTTGGCTCTAGCTTGGTGTAACAATACAAATAGCGTACAATCTTCTAGTATTATAAGTGATTGTATTGGAGATAATAGAATACTGAATAATTTACTACACACATACGAAAACACGAGATATAACATATATGAAGACCACATTAACTATAATACTATACACCTTATACCTACATTTACGTGGAATAATTTAGGTGTAATGTTACAACTTCAAATTGGGGAAGATAAATTATTTAAAGTTAAAGATATTTTATCACTTAGTAAAGATATAAAATATGGCTTAAAAAAATCATATGGAAAAGATAGAAGTTTAATACATCACATAGATAACTTTGAAACAAATTCTAAACCTTTAGCAGAAATACTAAAAAATGATACATCTTTTCAGGTAGTATCTAAAGATATGATATGTTTAAAAAAAGACTCACTTAATAAATTATTTAATTTATATTATCAAGAATATTCATTAGTTTGGTATAATAAAGCACCAAATCTTTCTTTTAAAATATCTCAACAAGATAACAATCAATTTATACTAGAATGTATAGAGATAGATAAGGTAGCATATCTATATGACGGGGAATTTATGGTTTATGAAGATAAATTATATAAGATAGATAATAAATGGAAGCGGGTAGTAGCACCACTGTTTAAATCAATATTAGATACACCAGAAAAAAAAATAATATTTGACCAAGAATACTTAATAGCAGTATCAAGATTAATATCGCCGACGATTGGAAAAAATTTAATTTTTGATATAGACATAAATAAATATATTCCACAGCCTTTAATAGCTAAAATATATCTTGACCTGTTTCCTACTGATACAATTGAGTTAAAAATTGAATACGATTATAATAACCAAGTTTTTAATATTTTGAAGGATATAATCCCAGAGCATATTAAAAGAGATATATATAAGGAAAAATATATTAACTCTTTACTAGAAAAATATAAATTTAAGTGTAAAAAAAATATATTTATTATAACAGATGAAGAAGATATTTTTAATTTTTTGCAAATGGGGATAGAAGATTTCGGAAGATTTTGTGATTTATATATAAGTGATACACTAAAACTAAAAGTAATACGAGAAGTTAAGCAAGTAAATATTAAGATTAGAACTAAAATTAACTGGATACAATTAAACCTAGAAGATACGGGTATACCAAAAGGTGAAATAGCTCTGTTACTAAGTGCTTATAAAAAAAAGAAGAAATATTATAAACTTAAAAATGGAGATTTTATTGATATAACAGGTGAAAATATTAAAGAGCTTGATAAAGTTGTTACTGAGCTTGAAATATCTAAGAAAGAGCTTCAAGAAGATGAAGTGCAACTTCCCAAATATAGAGCACTATATTTAGAACGATTACTAAGCGAAGATACACATATTAAGAAGAATGCAGATGATGAGTTTATGCAACTTAATCAAGATTTTGCTAACTTTGATGAAAAAAATATTCTCGTTCCTGACTCCCTCAAAGATACATTAAGAGATTATCAAATAAGAGGATACAGATTTATTAAAGTTGTGGAGAAGTATGGTTTTGGTGGAATACTTGCAGATGATATGGGATTAGGCAAAACGCTACAAATGATAGCGGTATTGCTTACCCTACCAAAAGATATGCCATCTCTTGTAATCTGCCCTACTTCTCTTATCTTCAATTGGGAAAAAGAATTTGATAAGTTTGCACCTACGTTAAGCATAAAACTTATTATTGGTACTGCTTTAGTACGAGCGGAAATGCTACAAAATATAGGTAATACAAATATATTAATAACATCGTATGATTCACTAAAAAGAGATATAGAATATTATAAAGATATATTATTTAACTACTGTATAATAGATGAAGCACATTATATTAAAAATAGCTTAACAAAAAATGCTAAGGCAGTAAAACAGATAAATTGTTTAAGAAAAATGGCTCTAACAGGCACACCCCTTGAAAATGCTTTATCTGAATTATGGAGCATATTTGATTTTATTATGCCAGGCTATTTGTGGAGTGAAACTCAATTTAGGCAAAAAATTGAGTTACCGTTAAAAAACGGAGATCAAAATGCTATGAATAAGCTGAAACAAATGATTTCTCCATTTATATTAAGGCGTTTAAAAAAAGATGTTTTAAGTGAACTTCCAGACAAAACAGAAACTACTATATACACAGAGTTGGGCGAAGAACAGTATAAAGTATATGTGGCCTATGCAGTTCAAGCTAAGAAAGAACTTATGGCACAAGTAAATACAGATAAAGCAAATTCAGTAAAAATGTTGGCTGCTCTTACAAGGTTGAGGCAAATTTGTGCACACCCTAGTTTATTTATTGATAACTATAACAGTGGAAGTGCAAAACTTACAACCTGTCTTGAACTACTTGAAAATGCTATAAACTCTGGACATAAAGTATTACTATTTTCACAATTTACAACGATGATTGCCATTATTTCTAACGAACTGTATAAAAGGCAAATTAAGCATAATGTATTAAAAGGCAGTGTTAAGCCACGTGAACGAATGAATATGGTAGAAGAATTTAATACTGGTGATATTGAAGTATTTTTAATTTCGCTAAAAGCTGGGGGAGTAGGACTTAACCTAACTTCTGCTGATATTGTAATACATTACGACCCTTGGTGGAATGTAGCTGTTCAAAATCAAGCTACAGATCGGGCATATAGAATGGGACAAAAAAATAATGTACAGGTATTTAAGCTAATTGCAAAAAATACCGTAGAAGAGCAAATTAAAAAGTTGCAAGAGGATAAACAATCTTTAACGGATGATATATTATCTAGTAATAATACCATTTTAAGCTCGCTTACTCCTAAACAAATATTAGAATTATTTGATTAAGAATTATATTCTACTGAAGTTACCTTTTCCTATCAACCAATGATTACAATAATATTATTTATTATCAAACTACTTTTATTATTTAATAAGAGTAGTTTTGTTGTATTTAACTATAAATCTATATGATTTTCATTATTTTTATTGGTATTATTTCACAGTAACAAGACTTTATACTACATATTCCACAAAAATGGTGTAGCAGATTTGTACACTTTTTTTGTAAATTTTCTTAATTATTCTAAAATATTTGTGCGATATATATAATATAGTACATATAATATATTATGCATACTTAGGAGAAAGGAGATGATTTTATGGTAGATTCAATTTATTCAATACTTGCGACTTATAATCTACAAGTGCATGATAAATCAAATGACGTGGACCAAACAAAGTTTAAAGAAGTGCTAAATGAAGTTTCAACTGCCGTAGCCCCTATTAAATCTATAGACCAAAACAAAAATAATAACCATAATACGCCTCAAAGTTATGTACAAAATGCCTATAAGAAAGGTGTATCAAATATTAATGTATTTGCACAAATATTAGAAACAAAGGAGTAACTCATGGTTGTAGTAATGCTAAAAGGCTCAATTTAGACTAATAATAAATCTAAATTGAGCCTTTGCTATTCAATAAAATGCGTACATTTACCTAGAAATAAAACATCTAATCTGTGCAGTGCTCGGCTACATGCAATATATAATAATTGCTTATCAAATACACTATTGTAGTTATCTTCTGATGCATCATAAACAATTACTACGTCATATTCTAGCCCTTTTACCATATAAGTTGGCATCACCAAAACTTCGTCTTTTAAAATTGTATCATCTCTTAATATATATAGGGCCCTAAGTTTTTTGCCTATATCATTTTTTAATAGTTGCACTTGAGATTTATCTTTACATAATATAGCGATTTTATTAAAATCTTGTTGTTTATATTCTGCAACCCTACTTATCAATAAGTTATACAACTCTTCTTTTGTGCTTGTACCTAAGACTTCAACGGCTCTTTCCCTTCTTTCAAAGGCTAAAGTTACTTCTCCCGTAGCTCGCAGTTTTGCAATAAATTGATTAATTTCATATGAAGAACGGTAGCTTTTTGTTAAATCTATTCGCAGTGGATTTTTAGGAGATAATATATTTATAAGATCAGTATATATATTATCTGTGCTATCTTTTTCTATAGTTTGTGCATAGTCTCCTAACACAGTAAAGTCACTATTTGTAAACATTGAGCTAAAAATTTTAAAATGTATTGGATAATAATCTTGTGCTTCATCAATTACAACTTGCTTATACATTTGATATTTTTTAGGGGCATCAAGTTTTAATTTCATATATAGAAGGATAGAGCCATCTTCATAAGTAACTATACCGTTATTCAAACGTGATTTTGTTTTCTTTAGAATAGTTTCAATATTATTAGGAAGTTTTATATTAGCAGAATATTGTTTAAAGTCTTTAATCAGTGTTGTATAAATTCTGATATAATTAATTTTAGTATATTTAGATATCTTCTTAATAAATTGGCTCCTAAATTCATCTATTCTTCTTTTGGCTTCTTCTTCCTCAACATAATCATATCCGCCTTGCGTAATTAATTGTGCTACTATCTGTTTTTGTTTTATTTCTTCAAATGGTTTTATTCTTTCTAATATTATTATCTCAATTCTATTTAATCTATTTCCAACAGACATACCTATTTGATTATCCATAAAATGTGCTAGCATTTCATCTTGTTCCATTATTAAATTACCTTCATACAATATATCTTCAAACTCTATACCGTATTCTGAGAGTTCTTCAAGGTATCTGTCTAATATAGTAATAAAATCATTTGAACCCTTAAATTCTATGGAACATCTTAGCATATTACGATTTTTACTACTTAACATTATTTCTAATTGTTTATTTTTTGTGTCCATAGGTATACGAGATTTAAATTCTAATCTATATAAATCTTCAATAGTATGGCTTATTACATTTTTTTCACCTAGCTCTGGTAGTATCCCTGAGATATAGTCTCCAAATAAACTATTAGGCGAAATTATTATAATATCATTATGACTTAGCCCCTCGCCATGTTGATTATATAATAAAAATGCTATTCTATGCATTGCGATAGAAGTTTTTCCGCTACCAGCAACTCCTTGTACTATTAATAAGTCGTTATTTTTATTTCTAATTATATTATTTTGTTCTTGTTGAATGGTTTCAACAATGTTTCTCATCTTATCAGATACATTTTGACCTAAAGTATGTTGTAAAATGCTATCCGTAATGGTAACATCAGTATCAAAGTAATATTTTAGTTTAGCCTTTTGTATGATATATTGCCGTTTTAAAGATATGTCCCCTGTTATTACTCCACAAGGAGCTTCATATTGTGTTCTGCCCAAATCAGAATTATAAAACACACTAGATATAGGGGCTCTCCAATCATATACTAATACATCATAAGTGTCATCATCCATTAAATTATGATATCCAATATATACTTTTTCAATATCTTCATCATCTTCTTGGAAATCTACTCTACCAAAATAAGGAGATTTAAGCATCTTTTGATACTTTGAAATATTTTCTAATTTATTTTTATACTTTGAAGTTTCTATAGCCTCCATGTTTAGATACTGGTTAATCTCAATATTTCGCTCAGTATCATCCAAAACATTCATGCCCTCTTCCCACATCTCTTTTCTTATCTCTACTAAGGTGTCTTTATGTTCATGTAACAATGAGGTTATGCTGTTAATTTCAGTGTTTAAAAAATCAATTACTACCTGCAACTGTTGCTTTTCAAGCTCAAATATTTTTTCATCCATATTTTTTCTCCTATTACTACGCTAATTTCCCTACTACAAAGTAATTATATATTGTTTAAATAGTAATTCAAGGTAATTTAATATATATTTATAAAATACCTAGTAATACATATACTAATCATAAATATTTTTCTTTACTTTTTAGATGTAATTATCTATAATTTGCTTATGTAGCTATTTTTGTTTTTAGGGAGGGATAAAACGCATTGGATAATAGATCAAGTCTTAAACTACATGGATTTAACAATTTAACCAAAACACTAAGTTTTAATATGTATGATATATGTTATACAAAAACGGAATTAGATAGAACAGCCTATATTGAATATATTGATGAGCAATACAATGCTGATAGATTAACGCAGATTTTGACTACTGTAACAGAAATTATTGGGGCGAATATTTTAAATATTGCCAAGCAAGACTATGATCCGCAAGGTGCTAGTGTTACTATACTAATATCAGAAGGACCTGTAAATCAACAAAAACAAACTTTGGAAGTACAAAACGCTTCTCCTGGTCCTATACCTAGCAGCGTAGTGGGACATTTAGACAAAAGTCATATTACTGTCCATACTTACCCTGAATACCACCCTTACGAAGGAATAAGTACTTTTAGAGCTGATATAGATGTATCTACTTGTGGAGAAATATCTCCTCTTAAAGCACTTAATTACCTAATTCACTGCTTTGACGCAGATATTATGACGCTTGATTATCGGGTGAGAGGTTTTACACGTGATATTACAGGACGCAAGATGTTTATAGACCATAAAATTAATTCTATACAAAATTATATTCCAGACTCAATTAAAAATCTTTATAACATGATTGATGTAAATGTATATCAAGAAAAAATCTTTCATACTAAGTGTAAATTAAAGGAATTTGACCTTGATAATTATTTATTTGGATATACAAAACAAGAATTACATCCTGGTACACAACGAGAAATTACAAAAAAGGTGAAGAGGGAGATGGATGAGATATTTTACGGGACAAATGTCAAAGATGCCATGTTTAAGATAGATGAACAACCATAACACAACCCCCCTATTTGATGGGGTTAAAAAATATGCTCTTAGTAAAGTTACTTGTTTTGATGTTCCAGGACATAAAATGGGTGCTGGTATTAATGAGCTTACAAACTTATGGGGGAGCTTGGTACTTAGTATGGATATCAATTCCTCTCCTGCTGTGGATAATTTATCTCACCCTACGTCTATAATACAAGAAGCAGAAGTATTATTAGCAGATGCATATAAATGTGATAATGCTTTTATGTTAGTCAATGGTTCTACATCGGGTATTTTATATATGATTATGAGCGTCTTAAATCAGGGCGATAAAATTATTTTGCCTCGTAATGTGCATAAATCTGCTATTAATGCTCTTATTTTATCTGGAGCTAAGCCTATCTTTATAAATAGCGAGATTGATGTTAATTTAGGTATAGCCAATAATATAACTTTAAAGTCTATACAAGATGCCCTAGATTTAAATCAAGATGTTAAGGCTTTACTAATATTGCATCCAACTTACTTTGGAGTTACTACTGATTTAGAACAGATAATTAAATATTGCCATAAGAGAAATATTATTGTCTTAGTAGACCAAGCACATGGGGCACATTTTGGATTTCATGAAAATACACCAGTAAATGCCAGCAGCATAGGAGCAGACCTTACTACGACAAGCTTGCATAAAACGGGTGGTGCCCTGACACAAGCATCTGTATTATTACACAATAATGGTTTAGTCTCTAAAGATAAAGTGCGCTCAACAATCAATTTATTGCAGACTACATCAGCATCATACTTAATTACGTGTTCTATAGACGTTGCTAGAAAGCAATTAGTATTAGAAGGAAAACAACGTCTTGAAAAACTATACGAGTTGGCTTTATATGCTAAGCAAGAAATTAATAATATAGCAGGGTTAAGCTGTATTACACGAAAAAGTTATATAAAAAGTGGACTAGCCTATGATTTTGATGAGCTGAAATTAGTTATTGATGTAAAAGGGCTGGGTGTATCAGGCTTTTTTATCTATGATTTGTTAAAAAGTAAGTATAATATTCAAATTGAGCTTGCTGAACCTTACGTTATATTAGCCATAATTTCCTTCGGAGACAATAGGCAAAGTATACACACGCTTATTGTAGCGTTGCAAGATATTAGTTTAAATGTTTATTCTAATAAGCCTAGAAAAAATCTATATAAGGCTATGATATTTTTTCCAAAAATCATTATGACTCCAAGAGATGCATATTACCACCCTAAAAAGGAAATACCTATAAAAGATTCTATTAGATGCATATCGGGTGAATCAATTATGATTTATCCCCCAGGTATTCCTATTATAATTCCAGGAGAGTTAATTACAACTGAATTTATTGAACACTATAATTATTTACAAACACAACATGTATTAATTTTAAAAGATAGTCAACAAAGCAATATGATACAAATAATTGATAAGAATATGGAGGAAAATTTAATGGACTTATGGTATACTGAAAATCATCAAGATGATACAAAGTTTTCTATCAAGGTAAATGAACATATTCATTCTGAAAAGAGTGAGTTTCAACAAATAGATTTTTTTAGAAGTAACACTTTTGGTACCTTTTTTACGCTAGACGGCCTAATGATGGTTACAGAAAAAGATGAATTTATCTATCATGATATGATAACGCATGTTCCTATGGCGGTAAATCCAAATATACGAAATGTATTGATTATTGGTGGCGGGGATGGCGGAACTGCACGTGAAGTCTTACGCTACAATGCTGTAGAACATGTGGACATGGTAGAAATAGATGAAAAAGTGGTACGATTATGTCAAAAATATCTTCCTATTACTGCAGCTAAATTAGATAATGATGATAGATTGAAGCTACATTTTGTAGACGGATTAAAATTTGTGCAAGAATGTGATAGCTCTAAATATGATTTAATATTAGTAGACTCTACAGACCCAATAGGCCCGGGAGAAGGCTTATTTACTTTCGCTTTTTATAATAATTGCAAGCGCATTTTAACTGATGATGGTATATTAATTAATCAGCATGAAAGCCCATATTATGATACTTACGCCCATGAAATGAAACGAGCACATTCAAAGATAAAAGAAACCTTTCCTATAGCTTGTGTTTATCAATTTCATATGCCTACGTATCCTTCTGGCCACTGGTTATTTGGCTTTGCCTCAAAAAAATATGACCCTATTACGGATTTAAATGCCGAAGCGTGGAATAATCTTAAAATTAAAACTAAATATTACAATACCGATTTACACATTGGTGCATTTATGTTACCAAACTATGTAAAAGAAGCTCTTATCTAATTTATTTTGAAAGGAATTGCTATGTTTAACACTTATAAAGCACAAAATTTTATTGGTACACATGAAGACTTTGATTTAGCAGATATTATATTATTTGGTGCACCGTTTGATGGTACAACCTCTTTTAGGCCTGGTACTCGCTTTGCACCTAATCAAATTAGAGTAGATTCATATGGACTAGAAACTTATTCGCCATACCTTAACCTGGATTTAGAAAATATGAATATTTGTGATATTGGGGATATTGAATTTCCGTTTGGAAATCCCCAAAAAGTTTTGGATGATATATCAGAAGTAACTAAAACTGTAGTTAATCATAACAAAAAAACTGTTATGATCGGTGGAGAACATCTAGTTAGCCTAGGGGCAATTAAAATATTGCATGAAAAATATCCTAATCTAAAAATTATTCATTTTGACGCTCATGCAGACTTACGAGATGATTATATGGGTGAAAAATTATCTCATGCTAGTATTATGAAAAGAGTATGGGATCTGGTAGGAGATGATAAAATATATCAATTTGGCATACGGTCTGGGACAAAAAGCGAGTTTGACTGGGCAAAGGCTCACACCACTTTAAGAAAATTTGATACGTATACTTTGGTAGAAACTATAGATAATTTTAATGATACACCAGTATATTTAACTATAGATTTAGATGTTCTTGACCCATCCATATTTTCGGGTACCGGCACTCCAGAACCTGGAGGAATTACAATGAAAGAAATGCTTGATGCTATTGTAGCTTTGAGTCAGCTTAATATAGTTGGTGCAGATATTGTTGAGCTTTCTCCACATTATGATACAAGTGGTGTGTCAACAGCTGTAGCTTGCAAGATTATACGAGAAGTATTGTTGATATTAGCACAAAAAAAGTTGTAGTCCGCCCCCAATAACGACTACAACTGTATATATTTAAACAAATGTAAGATACTTTTTCTCCCCGTCAACCTTTAATAGTTCTAACATCATCTTAGATGATACTAGTATTATTAGTTTTTTGATATACTTTTATGTACAATTTGTTTATAATCCAGTAGCTTACATGTTTGCCATAAGTTACATTTTATAATATCTTCTTTAAATGGGAAAACTATTTGTAAAATCTGTTTAGGAGGAATACATGTTATGGAAAAAACTAAAAATACAGTTGCGATATTTTCTAATTTGTCTGATAGGGTAAAAGGAATACTATTAATATTGTTATCGGCCCTAGCCTTTGCCTTTATGTCAGCCTTTGTAAAATTGGCAGGACCGCTGCCTAGTTTCCAAAAGGTGTTTTTTAGAAATATTGTAAGTGCTTTTGTAGCGGCATACTTAGTATATCATTTTAAGGGGAGTTACACAGGTAAAAAGAGTAATAGACAACTTATATTATATAGGTCTATATTTGGAACATTAGGGATTATATTCAACTTCTACGCTATAGACCACTTAGTTCTGTCTGATGCAACTATGCTAAATAAATTATCACCTTTATTTGTTATATTATTCTCGTATATGTTTTTAAAGGAGAAAATTAATAGACGACAAATCTTATGTATTACGATAGCATTTTTAGGAGCATTATTAATTATTAAGCCTAGTTTTAATGCAGATCTTTTACCAGGGATTGCGGGGGTTTTAGGTGCAGTGGGTGCAGGGCTTGCATATACGTGTCTTAGAGGGCTTGGAAAATCAGAACCATACTATACCACGGTTTTTATATTTTCTACGCTTTCTAGCTTAATAGTATTACCTTTTGCAATATACTTTTATATTCCTATGACATCAAGTCAACTTACATTTTTATTACTAGCCGGAGCTTGTTCCACAGTGAGCCAATTTGCGTTAACTCTTGCATATGGCTTTGCTCCTGCAAAAGAAATTTCTATATTTGATTATACAAATGTAATTTTTTCAGCTTTAATTAGTCTTGCGTTATTTGGTGAGCTACCAGACTTTTTAAGTATAATAGGATATATTGTAATCTTTACAGTAGCATTATATATGTTTTTTTACCAAAAAAAAGCAGTGTAAAAGAATGGTTCGTCCATTCTTT
>MDSQ01000289.1_pt1 | contig 11517 bp, 6 predicted proteins | sample 1008251 | NCBI WGS metagenome assembly MDSQ01 (sample SAMN05526597, study PRJNA338239) | gut metagenome | isolation source: Hindgut content | host: Naso unicornis | place: Saudi Arabia: Red Sea | collected 2016-05
GAGGAAGAGAAAACTCCCACTTTAATCGGAGACGAATCATCCCGATCTGCTCCCAGCTGATGCAGCTGAGCTCAGCTGTGCTGCCATGCACCGCGCTGCTTTGAGGCACAAAAATTGCCTCTGTAAATGAAATTCCCAGACGCTCTCTAGTCTTACTTTTTACTGAGACAATGATAGTTGCCAAGCAACTGCACAAAAGTGTATCAATTTAACCACAGCAAAGTCTGTGCGGTCATTTTGACCACCTGTGGCCGAAATAGGTAGAAGTTATTCATACAAATTGCACTAAACATAATGTAACAACATTTTAAATGAAAATACAGGCATTTTAAAGAAAAGTCAGAGACCAGCAGCACTGTATATTTTTAATTTAACAGAGTTGCATGAAATATAAATGTGTCAACATGACCATCATGGCCTTTCTAGTGTTAAACTAGTTGCAAGGTTGCTGTATTTTCCAAAGAAGAACCTGTTAAATTGTGGATCAGGTCTTAATCACGGCAAATACAGGAATTATTTTTTAATTTGTGCCCTCAGTTGTATAGTGATTTCTTTCATCTGTGGTTTGGCTCATGAAGAACAATTTAAGAAGATTATTCTAAAAATTTTTTCTCAGAGCAGATTTTTTTGGATTTTTTTTTATTTACCCAGCAGTTTGCAGATTACAACACATGCATTAGGATCAAAGCAGCAAAAACAGGTTTTAAGGGATCGGATGTAGACACAGGGAAATGTTTTTTTCCATTCAGATGCATTTCTTTCGACTTCAGGGCTTGAGATACAGACTTAGAGCTCATAAATCTTCATTTCCTTTGCAAACTCAGATCATTAACTTGTGTCGGGCTGCGCTTGTCCCAGCAGCGACGGGAGACACAAGTACTGTGATGTACGACGGCCATTATCGCCTCCAAGGAGCCACAGCCATTTGAAGATGCCAGTCACAAACAAATAAACGTGCATACGCAAACCCGGTCACGTCCCTGCAGCATGTGCTCCAGCTCTCTCTCCATAAAATAAACTCCTGAAATTTCATTTAAATGTCTTCGTCTGTGTCATTACACTACAACGCTCCAGTAAGTCTGTTTTTACTTGCTGATCCATCAGTCCTTGTCCTACTCTATCAATCACTCTGTAAGCAGAAAAATCAATTTGAAATTCAGCTGAATACCCAGAGAGAATAGAAAATGTCCCATACGTGTTATACTTACTTGTGAGTGAAGTGGAATGAATTTAAATGCAGTATCTCAAGAAAAAGTACCGTTATTTAGGCTAGTAGAGATGGCAAATGGTCTGTTTGTCAGTCCACCACTTTCCACGAATCTACAGGCAGCAATATTTGGACAAATATAAATGGATTATGAAGAAATTTCAAAGAGACATTTTTGGTCCCCAGAGAATGGATTGTTGAAATTTTGGTGGTCGTTACATCTAGCACCAACATTAGATCAAAAATTCCATGTGACCAAGACCTACAAACCCCCATTCTCCCGACAGCCACAGCTGTTCTTTGTGTTTCAGGATTCATGTTAATTAACACGTTAGCATGCTAACACAATAACCTAAGATGGTGAGAATGTTAACATACCTGCTATAGGGCTGTCACAATATCAGATTTTCACTACACAATTATTCCAGTCTTAAGAATTCAAGATAACGGTAGGCTGTTATTGAAATATCCATAGAAATGTGAAAAAATCTGTCATGCTTCGCTATCAGTCAAATTTAGCTTAAACTTTATTTATGTGAGTTTCTAGTTTCTGGCAAATGAGTCACTCAAAAGACAAGTGTAGGGAGATGGTAAGAGTGCCTGTAACCTTAACTACAAAAGAATAATTACACCTGTTGAATTTTTTGATTTTACAGCAGGTGGCAACCAGTGTTAAGTTGCATTACTGTCAGCCACTGCAACAAAACAGTAACAGAAAGATGGATGGAATGTTGGTGCTGAGATGTGGGAAATTTGGAGGGTTTGTCATGTGTGCAGACACCCGTTTAAACTTCTTAAGCCATACTTTAAATCAAGTAGGGGGTAGTTGACATCCATTCATTAATGTGATATGTTTTTTGGATGACACGAGAGCTCGAGGCAGAATCTCAAAGAGGCTGTTAGCAAGTTTACAACCCTGATATAAAAATGAGGAATAACTTGCTATGATAGGGAAAAAGACATTTAGTCCTCCTGAAAGTCATGCAGATTTATACAACAGAGGAGCAGTCAGAAGTTAAGGCAACATTCTACTTTTGACAAGGACTAAAGACCCACAGAGACTGATGAAAGCAACAAAACAAACTTCTGTCATGGAAAATATGAGCTTTGAACTTCTTGAAAGTCTACAGTGTTTTCTATGTAAAGGGTTCATTTGCATAAACAGATCTCTGTTTTGATTTTTGAATCAAACTGCTGTTTGTTTTTAGATGAGCTTTTTATCCTATTTTTGCATAGCAACTGTTAGGTATTTACCACTGAGACTTTCACCTCATAGTTCACTACTATTTTAATCACCCCTCTCAACCACAGAAAATACGCTCGAGGTCCACTTGATTAGGTACACCTACGCTTTAATGTATATACCTACAACTTTTCTGCAGTTAAATTTACTTTTATGATGCCTATGATGCTATATTTGTACTGTTTTAGCGTTGAGGTCTCTTGTGATGATACTCCCACATGCATGCAAATAGTAAGACCACAAATGAGAACATCAGCTTTCACTCTAACCTCAATAGTGAACACAAGTGAATTTCAGCATTTCCTACAAGGTTATTAAAAACTGACTCATCTCATGGGCGTCACAAAGACGGATGCCGTGGCAGACCTGCATTAAATTATACAAGTGTATCTTATAAAGAGGCCGCTGATTGTATGTTGAGCAGAAATTCAGATAAATAAAGTACACCCACACGTGACACAAAGTGCTATAAACAATGTAGGAGCAGGTCATTTATACTGTCATGATGTCAGAACTGGACTGTACCGGCTGCATTTCCCTACTCATAAAAAAGACCAAAAATATGCATCGAGAATGTTATAATCACCGCTTTACTGATAATAATGTAATTTTTTTAATATATCTACTAAAATGATTTATATCACAAATTCATATCACCCGGCTCCCAGCTGGGATAAGTATATAGGAACATAGTCCTGTGCTGTACAGTAATTTATTCAGGGTTTTTTTTTTTTATAACAGATACTATCAGCTGATATCATACGAGCCCTAAGACATGTCTGTCTTCATTATTTGACCTCGAGGGCTTAAAGAGGTTTCAAGATCTTCACTATCTGCATATTCCTAAATGAACATCTTTGATCAGGTTACCACAGAGCAAATCTGAGGCCAGGTAATAATCCAGCACAGAAAAATCATACACACTGCACCGAGAGAGGAAAAGATGAGGGTTAATGGAGAACCACTAGCTCATTTTTGCTCCAGAACACCTTGGCCTGTTAATGGGGAAATTTTAAGGAAACTCAGATACACCCGGGATTGAAAAGGCTAAGAGCCTATTATGCTCATGAAAGGTAAAAGCCATTAAGGGAAAATTTTATATTCTGCAGGAGGTGATGAAATAAAATTGACTTAATTCAGTGTCAGATGTTGCATTTCCTCTACTTGCAGCATCATTCTAACGTGTGTATTGCTGTGATGTGTCCATCCATCTGCAAGAGCATGACAACATTAGAGGAAGGAGAATCTCTGCAAGCAAGGCAGCTGGTGCAGTAAAGCCATTAGCCCCCGGCAAGTGTCCATGCTGCAGGGATGACCAGGTTGGACATTAGGCTCAGGTGATATTCAAAATTAAGTATTATGATATTGTTCCGTCAAAATATCATGATAGACAAGCTGCCATTTTCTCCTGCTTTAAAACTGGGATATTGCCAAATTGGTGAGCTGGCGTTCTCCTTCGAAACTAAGTCCTCCATGCATGTACACTGAAGTGCTGCATGCATGCCAATATTAACCTGTAATAACTTCTCCACCTTGTCAAATGGCAAATCACATTGCCTCCGACGCCACAGCAGTTCTGCATGCATTTTCTTTTCTGAATAAAAAGCCTAAGATGCCATAACAGCTGTTCAATATTTGATATTGCAAAAAATGTTGCAACTGGTGATACATAATGCAATATTGGACATTATCTAAAATGGGCTATCTAATATTTGGATGTTCCTGTATTTGATCACAAATGTGTATAGAATTGTTAACAATGTAAAGAAGATTAGACAGCTTTTCGAAATGGCAAACACATTGTGGACAGTGTGTTTTTCAGGACTGAATGTTTTAGGACACAGTGCCTTCTGTAGGGCTCTATAGTGCTGCTTATAGAACAGATAAACATGACATTAACTTTCCTTTTTTAGCCAATTACTTACTTTGTGAAAACCCCAGGTTTCAATTCTAAGAAGTCATTTTATAACTGTGTTGAAGTACTTCTTGCAGTCAAGCGTAAATTAAAGACAATTCTGAAAAATGGAAACATTCTGTGAAGAGTCTTTCCATTCAATAAAGTAATTCACCTCTCTTGCAAAAAAAGAGAAATGTATATTGTTAATATGTAAGAAGTTTGCTCGTGGTTAACTTTAACCCAACATGCCTCTCTGCTGCTGGATGCCTTCTCCTAAAGAGGAAGCGGACCTCGAAAGTCTGTCCATCCAAACCCTCTGCTCAGCATTCACCTTCACCTACAGCTTGTGTCAGAACCTTAAGCTGCTGCCTGGACCTGCAGATACTGGCACAGAGCTGCAGCCAAGACCTCCACCCACAGAGCCTGGGTCTTTGCCAGAAAACTTATGTTGCCGCCTTAACCTGCAGATTCTAGAAAACAGGCATATCACAAACCTCCTCCCACAGTATCTACCAGCAACTTACAGCCAATGAATCCACCTGAGGGTTCTTGTAGAAAGCGGCACCATGACCCTCCACCTACAGCCTTTGTCAGCACCTTCAGCTTTCACCTCGACCTGCAGATTCTTACTGAGAGCTGAAGCCTAGCCCTCAACCAACAGCCACTGCAGGCAAACTGCTACCTCTGCCTTCACCTGAGGGCTCTGACAGAGACCTATAGTCCAAACATCCACCTACACTCCCCTGCCAGCAAACTGCAGCCACCACCTCCTTCTGCAGATTCTAGCAGACTGCTGATAAATGCAGCGTGGACCTCTACATTTAGCCAGCAATGTGCAGCATTGCACCAGCAGATTATGGCAGAGAGCCTCAGACTGAACTTTAAAATTCAACCTCTGTCAGCATCCTGTAGCCACTTAACTTCCAAATCCAGTCTCTGCCATTAACCTGCAGCCTCCGCCTTTAACTGTAGATACTACAGCTTCAGCCTGTTGATCCACTTAAAGGTCTTGCCGGCAACTTATAAACTCTGCCTGCAAAGTCTGACAGACAGCTGTATCCTGAACCTGCAACCACAGCCTCTACCAGAACCTGCTAATGGCTCAGTGGAGACTTCTGCCCCTTTTCACCCTTCCTCCCACAGAGTATTTAGTTCCCAACAATGATGCCTTTTATCAGAGTGGTGTTTCATGAAAATTGCAAGTCCAGTCTAACAAACTGCCCGTTTATGATATGAACGATAAACCTAAGATATCAAGGACAGATCACAACAGTGCATGTGCAGTACATGTCCAAATAAATTTTTTGCCAATGAATCTTCTCAGTGATCTGACTGTACTGAATTGCCTCTAGTTTGGCTGCCAGCAGCTTTCTCCAGAGCTGCTCATCCTAAATACTTCATACTTCATACATACTACATTGACAGTGTAGGGTTATCAGAATGTTAACAATAAAACTTAGATTATATGACGCCTCGCTGTCGAGAGAGAGGATTTAGCCCATTGCTTGTCCAAATTACACTTGCAAAGTGGGAAGAAGATCTGATGAACAGTTATTGAGATATGAGTAGGTCAAACAGACACAGACAGACAGACAGACAGACAGGGAGAAAGACAGTATTTTTTTCATAGCTAGATCAGAATGATATGACACTTGCTATCGAGTGCAGTGTTTTTGTATTTCTAAAATCTCATTGACAGCTTGTGTAAAAATGCCCCTTAAAGTCAGTAACAAGTGCAGCTAATGGACCACAGTAGTAAACTGAAAAAAAAACACAAACTTTCTGTCATATTGTAGTACAATGAATCTTATTTGTAAGTAATTAAGTCAAGTGAATCACTGGTGCCTAAAAACAAAGTGGCAAGGAAAAATGAGTCACTTATCTTCACTTTAGTCCAGCATCTGTTGCTTTAATCATTGCACCCATGTGTATAATCCCAATGAAGCAGTGGTCATAAAAAGACAATGACAGAATTTATCCAGTAACCATTTGAGATCGCATCTTTCAAGACTGCAATATGGCCATCCCGTTGATCTGTTAATACAACTCTCCATGATAAGGGAGTGAGATCGAATGATGACAAACAACTGAAAGAGTGAAGTACATGAAGTAGACTGATAATTAGCAACAGCAAAGAAGACAAACTTGAAGAGGGAGAAGGACTGAGATGGATGGATGAACAACAACAACAAAGGAAAGTAATTCAGAGAACGGCACCGAAAGGGAATGAGAAGAGTGCTGTGAAAAAAAATGTAATAAACGAACATTATTTATGGCTATTTTTAAATAATGGATGATGCAGAAGGCAGCACTGACTTGACAATAAGCGAGCTGAACCGAGAACACTGGAAATATTCAGCTTGGAGAGGAAACAGAAGCACATGAAGCAAAAGCTGGTAATGTTTTCACTTCTAATGGTTGATGTTCAAAGCAGATATAGAAAATACCAGTAGAAATATAGCCTTTATGCTTGATGCACCAGGTAATCACCTTACTTACCCCCAAAATTTACAATCACAAGAAGAGAAACACGGCTATGAGAGACAGACCCCACACTCAGAGCCTGGAAAAGAGGACTTGAATTCTCAGGAAAGTCCTTACCATGTTTTAAAAAAAAGGGGGAAAAAAAAGCTACTGTTTCTCAGACACACACAGCGAGCATCTGCACAAACAAAGCCTCGGACTATCAGCTAAATAGCACAGTCTAATCCCATTATACTCTCTCTCTTTGAGTCCAGTTTAACACAGCACTCACCACACTGCCAGATTTAGCCACATCAGAGGGATACACGGTCATTCATGAGCATGGGTGGATAATTAAAAAACACAATGCTTTTTTTCCCCCTAAGTCTTTGTAATAAACACATTATACACATTAATGAACAATGCCTACAAATCTCCCCCGGCAGACAATTAATATTCCATTCATTCTGAGATCAGCCACATCCAAGTTGAGTAACAGAGATGCTTGGTAAAAATGATGCTCTACATTAACTAAACTATAAATTCAGTCATGTGTAATGTAAAGGATGATAAGACATTCTTACAGTCCAGAGCAGTGTGCTTTTATTAAAGGTCCAGTGTGGAGGTTTTAGAGGGATCTCTTTGTAGAATGTGGCAGAAAGGGAGCGTAGTATGTTTTCAATAGTGCATAATTACCCGAAAGTAAAAGTTGCTGTGTTTTCATTACTTTAGAATGAGGTGTTTGTATCTATTTATGTCTTTTAAATGTATATTTTTCCTCAGAGAAGTCCACCATATGCACCGCCATGTTTCTACAGCAGCCCAGAATGGACAAACCAAAGACTAGAGAAGGCCTTTTGTGTTTTTAATTAGTTGCGTTGCTGTCATAGATTCTCCTACAAGCTTGGAGGGGTGAGTGAAGGAATAGCTACTCAGTTAAGTGCAACTTGGTGGGTTTTTGTCATGGGTTCTTTTGTTGTTGGGGTTTTGGTTCTTTTGTGTTGTGTTCTTGCTTTGTTCTTATATTGTATATTGTACATATGTCAAAACACTTTGTAAACCCCTGTTTTTGAAAATGCTATACAAATAAAGTTATTATTATTATTCTAACTTCACCACTGGATATCACTTAATCCTGCACGCTAGACCCTTAAAGGTGCAGCAGGTAACTTCTGCTAACGAGCTAGCAAGCTAACATTAGCTGTAGCATGAGACTCGTTGGAAAGCAAATTTGCTGTAGCCGTTTGTGCCAGCTCGCGTTTTATTTGTTTGTTGTCGCTCTTTCTTTTAAGTCCAGTTTGAACCATGATGAAACGGTTGCAGGGAAAGGTGTAGCGGAGTAAACTGGTCCGTCTCAGCTCAAGCTTGAGCCAACTGACGGGGTCACTTGCAGACACTGTTGCTGGCAGAGGTGAGTCAGAGCATAAGGCATGAACAGCTAGTCAATACTCTCAGACCACGTCACTTACCAACAGCTATCAGTGGGTATAATGACATTTTTTCCAAATAGAACACAACAAACGTCATTGATATTTATCCCAAAGTTACCAAATGCAGCTTTAAGGCACTAAATATACTTACAATTCAGAAACAGAAAAAGATCTATTATCTGCTCAGGCCCTTAATGGAATAGTTGGAAACACTACTATCCTCACATTTGTCTAGTGAATGTACAGCTGAAACTTATTACCTTAGTGTAGCATAAAGGGCGACACAGCTAAGCTAACTCTATTTGAAAGTATCAAATCTTCCCACCAGTACCTGCAAAGCTCTCTTGTTGATGCATTATGTCTTTCTCCCTGGATACTGGACATGGCCATAATGTGCCAGTGCACCAAATAATTTGGCATACAACACTCTGCAAAACAACAACTTAAACTTTGATCTGCACAAAAACATGATTTTGCATCTTGATTAGTGAACTTTATGTGTGTTAGTTGTATGATTTAGTTACCTTTGGACAGAGCCAGGCTAGCTGTTAACATGGTGTGAGAGCAGATCAACCCTTTGACTCTCAGCTACACTGAAAAGATAAATTTGGTGTTTTCTCTCTAAAAGTTCAAGTTGAATTACACTCTAGTTTTGGTCTGCAGATTATTGGCCAAAAGCATTTTTGTGTTAGATATTTGGTTGTTAACATTTTTCTGCATTTGGTGCTTTTCTGTTTGCCAGTTCCTCCATTATAGTTATTAGGTGTTCTGGAGACTACAGAGTGATCCATTTATTTTCATCTAAAATAAACTCTACTGCTGTGTGAGGAGTTGTAAAAATGAGTCACTTTGTCTGCAGAGGAGGACTGAGTGTCCCTGGATTATGTACTTTCTTACTTGTGTTTACAACTGCAGACGAAAAACACTTTTAGGAAGTCTTCAAAGAGTACAGTATGGTTAGAAAGGTAGCAACACATTCATTTATTCTTAAAGGAAAATATGCATATTTATATTTTTGCATTTAATGCTTATTCCTTACATAAATGATTTTCTCTTTCACAACCTGTTTGAATCCACTGTCTTTTCATCTTCATACGGTGTATATTCCATGTTCTCATTTTGTCTTCTTCTTCTTTGATTCTTTTGCCTTCTCTGGCGGTTTTGTTTGCCTCCAAGGCAGAAAGTTGTAGGAGACCAGAGCAGTGAGGAGGTATGTAGCCATGCCAGTGTATCCTCCCAGCACCAGACACAGCGGCTGTGCCAACACAAACAGGCAGAACACATTCACAGAGGCCCGGTCATCCAGCTCTACCCGGTCTTCCCGTGACGCTTTCATCACTCCAAAAAAATACATCAGCGCCACCGCTGGGTAGAGGGACAGTTCAATCATCATGTTGAAGACAAGAATGCTCCCACTCAATAGACGTCCTTTGGATTTAAGAGGTGCACATATGTTGGAAAGCAGTTTGCAAGATCCACTTAATTTCTGAGTGAGAATATTTTCAGAGACACACTCACCTGGATCAGATTCACACTCCCAGACAGGAATCCCTCTAAATGTGAAGGTGGAAGTCACTGGAGAACTGTCTTGGACCTTTGGTCCGTCACAACAGTCTTGTCAAACATTTTCCCTTCTTATCACTCAACTTTGTGCCTCTTATCAGGACACTTGACAGTCGTTACATTCCAACACAATCTGCAGTTTGTTTGTTTTTTAAATTTTATTTTCTGAAACACTTTTTAATAAAATAAATACTGGCAAATGTAATTAAACCGTCCTTTCCTGTGTTATAAAAGTCACTTATGGAAACGTTCTTTGAGAAAATGAGTGAGTGGCTTCAGTGAAAGAAATAATATGTCATAAATTCATTATGTTGTGAAAGCCTGAACTTTGCATCTTCAGGGAGGGAGAGGGAAATTAATTTTTCTGTCTTGTCACATTACAGGTGAGATAACAACATTAAATGGAGAATAAAACGTTGTGAGCTTAAATTGATAAGTACTGTACAGTATGCGTAGGCCTGTTGATACAAAAACATAAGCTGCAAAAACAGAAAACTAATGTAGTAGGATTTGCAGCCATTCCAGAGCATAAATAGAGATATACTGTGACCGGATGACTGGAACTGAATAGCTTCTTTATTTTTTTGCAGGAGAGTGTTGTACGATTGACAAAAGGCTTTTTAACCTGTATATCATGTAGGCTATCAGGTCTACAGCACCATGTAGGCCTATTTGATTAGAACATCATTCATACAACATTTGAAATAGTTCAACATTTTGCAAAATATGTCACAAATATCTCTCTGTCATGCATTCATTCATTTGTACTGCCTGCCTTTCACACTGGACCCACAAAAAGCCATAAATATCAGGCTTGTTTCTTCCGTAGGAAAAGGGTACATCCTGCATTCAGGTATCAGGCAACATGACGCTGCAGTAGTCATGGGAATCTATCAGCTCCAGCTCTGATTGGCAGTGATGGAAACATGACACCCAGGTGGACACATTCATTTGTGCCACTTTTCCGACGCAATACTCTGACCAAGCAGCATCCTCCTGGGCTGAAAATGAAGCCAACACAGAAGTGCCAAAAAACTGCAGTTCCTCAACTGGCAACCAGAGGCTGGCTCCAAAAATGAGCTAATCCCCATGGAACCCCATATTAAAATGCCCAAAAGCAGAAATAAACATGTCTTGAGCCTGTTGCAAAAAGCAGTTTTTAGTCTCTACAGCTTATACACATTTATAACTACTTTACTGGGTTAATTTTTATAAAAATCCCTCATTCATTCAAGCTTACAGTTATGCATAATTAAGGGAATGGTTGCTTTGAGTGACAACAGCTGTTAGCTGTCTGCTGGGCGTCACACAATCACTGCTAGCAAGGCATTTCCTCTTCCACTTCACGCTCTTGTCTAAGGCCATGTTTAGATGACAGCAACTCTACTAAAAATGAAAAGGTGTTTCCTTTGCATCTTCAAAATATGCCCGCATTTACACAAACAATTGAAAGCACTGTACTATGCATGCCAGGCCAGTAGACGGCGGTGTAAGTTTGCAATGACACACTGTTGGAGCTGCCAAAGTTGTTAACGTCCTGTTGCTGCTAAGCTCTAAGCAGCCACAAATTAAAGAAAATTAGCTGTAGTTTGACTCCTAAAATTATTAAACGAACACTCAAATTCGCCTTAATAGACTGTCGTCATATTCGACCTGCTTTCAGTGTTTAATCAGAATTTGGTAGTGGCTAGAGTGGAATGCATATGCGTTAGTG
>MDSQ01000290.1_pt1 | contig 11513 bp, 13 predicted proteins | sample 1008251 | NCBI WGS metagenome assembly MDSQ01 (sample SAMN05526597, study PRJNA338239) | gut metagenome | isolation source: Hindgut content | host: Naso unicornis | place: Saudi Arabia: Red Sea | collected 2016-05
TAACGTAGTAACTTAATACTTAGGCTAATCAACTAAGGCTTTTTCAAGCCCTCACCTCTTAGGTGGGGGTAGTTGACTTAAGTGTGTTATATAAGTCTTCGTAGTTGCTATTTGCAGGTTATCAAAAATCTGTTTAGTATCAAATATACAACCATAATAGCTACCTATTAGATTAGTTATTTCAGATTTTCCAAAGCGCCTAGGACGTGTTACACAAATATATTTTCGGGTAGTGTTTATTCGGGCGTTTAATATTTCTATTATTTTTGATTTATCTACATAGAGTTCTTCTTTTAATAAGTTACTAAAATTTTTATATGGTACCATTGTATTTAAATACATACTTAACAGCTCCTTTTTATTAAATAATCTCTTTATTCTATTATATCTCAACAATAATATTCATGTTATGAATAAATGCTAAGATATATACAAAATAAAAATTGACACATTAATATGGCGTGTGATATTATGGAGAATGGTTACCAAAAAATACATATATATATAACATTAATTTGGATATATTTAAATTTAAAGGGGGCTGACAATGAAAAAGCAACATGTAATTAAATTAGCAGTAATAGCAGTAGCGGGTTTGGTTCCGATTTATTGTCCACCAGCTAATACAACGCCATTAACAATAATAACTGACACTACAACGCCTATTGTTTCGTGCTCTGCTCAGCTAGACACAGATAATCAGTTTAGTAAAACTATAATGCTACAGGCGGCTAAGCCTAGCGGTGAGGAAATTATTACTCCAATAAATATAAAATGGGATGACGGTTGGTTTGATGTACCAGCAACGAAATATAATGCGGAATTAGCAATAGCATCAGTGGCATTGTCAGGTTCAACGTATCTAGGTGACGCGCCACTTACTGAATTTGGATTTTCTGATATAAAAACGTATGACTCTTATAAATCAACTTCTATGGAAGATAATCATTCGGTTGCGTATACTTTTGGTAAGAAGGATACCGATACGGGTACAATTGTAGCTGTTGTTATTAGAGGCACTTGTACTTATGAGTGGTATAGTAATTTTGAAATAGGCCAAGAAATCAATCATAAAGGATTTGATATAGCTGCTGCTCAGCTTAAGGATAATTTGCTTGAGTATATAGAGGATTTAGATGATGTTAAAATTTTATTTACAGGACATAGCCGAGGCGGAGGGGTTGCTAACTTATTGGCGGCAGAGTTTAGTGAGAGTATGTTAGCGGAGGATATTTATGCGTATACTTTTGCTTCACCAAATGTATCTTTACAAGTTAAGCCTTATGAGAATATTTTTAATATAATTAACCCTCAGGATTTTGTAACTAAGGTGCCCCTAGGGGTTTGGGGTTATAGTCGTAATGGGATTGATTTATTGTTGCCAAGCCGCTCTTATTATGGAGAGTATGATGATTTGTTTGGTGTAACACGTAAGCAGTTTTTTGATTTAACTGGTGAGGATTTTAGTGTTTTAGAAGATCATGGTATTATTTCCGTGGATAGTTTGGTGGATGATATTTATTCGTTATCACCTAGTGTTTGGCATTATTATAATTCTCGCCAGAATGCTAATTTTCCGACTATGTTTGAATGTATGGAGATGCTTGCTAATTATTTGGTAACTGATAACGTTCGTCCTATGCTCGATGCAACTATAAAATACCATTCTTATATTGGTGGTGTATTTAACAAATTATCTAATGCTAGAGTAATACTAACTCATAGTCCAATAACTTATTATAGCTGGATGGTAGCTTTAGAAGATGATATTTCTACTAGTGCTTCATTTGATAGAGTAGTAATTTCGTCACCGGTAGATGTTTATGTATATGATGAATATGAGAATTTGGTAGCTAGCATTGTGGATGAAACTATTGTGGAAAATACTTTAGCAGTTTATGTAGCGGATGGGGTAAAGACTATAGATTTACCTTCTAGCAATCAATATAAGGTTAAGGTGGTGGCGTATAATAAAGGAAGTATGGAGTATACGGTTCATTCCATGACTGCTACAGCAGCGCAGTCTATAGTAGAAGATACGGTTATATTAGAAGGGATTAAGATTGAGAAGGGTGATATTGTGAATGTATCAGATACGTCATTTATAGTTGATGATAAGCTGGCTAGTCAACCCATTTAGCTTAATATTTGGCAATTATGTATAATTTTTCTAGGGATAAATTGAGATTAAATACTAATACTATTACTATTAACTTAATATTATTATGAGGTGATGAAAATGGAATTAAACGCAAAAGAACGTCAAGCACTTGAGAACATTAAGTCAGAAGAAATTTTAGGAATTGACAGATATAAAAAACATGCTGAAGAAGCTCATGACCCTGTGTTAAGAGATTTATTCAACAATATCATAACACAAGAACAACATCACGTTGATTCTATTACACAAGTGTTATCTGGTGGTGATATTCCTAAAGTTGACTGTAACGACTATGATGGTAGAAACTACAACCCACAAGTGACTTATGGTCCAGGCGTAGATTCCCCAGAGAAAACTAACGATTCTTATCTTGCTACTGATTGTATCGCAGCTGAGAAATTAGTTTCTGGTGAGTATAATGATGATGTTTTTGTATTTGGAAACTCTGATATACGTCAATTACTTGCAGATATTCAAATAGAAGAGCAAAATCATGCTGAAATGCTTTATAAATATAAAGTAGCTAACGGTATGGCTGATCCAAACGAGTCAGTTCAATAATACGCTGAAGTCCCGATATTGTGTCGGGACTTTTTTTGTTTGTCCCATTATTTTTTATTAAGAGCTAATATATCGTCTTTCCAATATAATCTAACACGATTTACAGATTTTACAGGTATTAATTTCCCTTTATTAACTAACTCATCCAAATATTGCCTAGAACAACTAAGTAAAGTAGTAGCTTCTGCAGTTGTAATAATTTCCATTTGGATAAACTCCTGTAACCTATCTTTAGTTTGAAATGCGTATCGCATATGTAGACACCTCCTTTTTCTATGTATTTTACCGTAAAGTGGTAATAATTTCAATAGAAATTCAATTAATCTTCACAACGCTTGGGTATACTATTGATAAAATATATTATGGGTGGTGAATAAGTAATGAATATATTAATGATTGAAGATGAGGAAAGGGTTGCGGATATAGTTACGAAATATTTACAAAAGGAAGGGTATAACGTATTTACTTGTTACAACGGAACAGATGGGCTTAATGTATTTTTAAAAGAGAGTATAGAGGTGGTGTTGTTAGATTTAATGTTACCTGATATTCAGGGAGAAGAAATATGTAAGAAGATGCGCGAAGTTTCTAATGTATATATTTTTATGCTAACGGCTAAAGGTACTTTGGATAATAAGGTAGATGGCTTTTCGATGGGTGCTGATGAGTATTTGGTAAAGCCGGTTAGCCCACGAGAATTAGTGGCTAGAGTAAATGCATTAAAAAACAGAAAAGATAGAGAAAGTAATCAGGATATATATAGTTTTGATAAGGGGAATCTAAAGATATATCCAGATGAAAGAGTAGTAAAAGCCTATAATAAGGAAATAAATTTAACGCCTAATGAATTTGATTTGTTGCTACATTTAGCACAGTCGCCAGGAAGAGTTTTTACTAGAGAGCAGCTAATTGATGCTGTTATGGGGCTTGAATTCGATGGGTTTGACCGTACTATAGATGTGCATATTAAGAATTTAAGAAAGAAAATAGAAGCAGATACAAAAAATCCTAAGTTTATTAAAACAGTGACAGGAATTGGGTATAAGTTAGATGGGGATGTGGTATAGAGCGGGGTAGGTGTTTATATGATTTCTTTTAAGAAGCAGATGTTTAGTTTATTTTTGATACTAGGGCTATTTGTTGTAGTGTTAGTAAGTGTTTTCGTTAATACCACTATGCATAGAGAGTTTCAAAAATATGTGGCATCAAATGTAGAGTATATAGCGCGTAATGTGGCAGATAAGATTATGGTAAATTATCATGGTGATTTAGCTATAATGAATTTGGTGGAGGCGGATATTCTTAATGAACTTAGAACTGGAAAATGTGCTATATCAATACTAGATAGAAATAAAGATAAAGTTATAGGCGTTGGTAAAGAAGAGTTAATAGAAGAATTGTACGTTGCACACAAAGATGAATATCCAGTTACACTTGAGGTACTACATAACCTTGAATATGTAGAGACTGATATTCCAATACTTAGTATGCAAACTTCGGAAATTGTAGCATTTGTAAGAACAGGATATTTCCCTAGTTTGTTATTATCAATGGATGAGGTGGGTTTTCAAGATAAAATTAACAGCAGCATTGTGCTTATCGCTTTAGGCACTATAAGTTGTTCAACACTATTTGCGCTGTATTTAACTACTTTATTTTCAAAACCTATTTATGGCATTGTAGAGACAGCGTTAGAGCTATCTAAAGGGAATTATAAAGTAAGATATAATAGGCATAGCAATATTAAGGAAGTGGAAACGCTAAGGCAAAGTATGAATAACTTAGCTCAGCAGCTTGAGGAAGAGGATAATGTAAGGAAGAAATTAATTTCTGATGTATCACATGAAATTCGTACACCTCTTCATATATTACAAAGTAATTTAGAGGCTATGATAGATGGAATTTACCCAACTGATGAAGAACAAATGCAAGCTCTGCATAAAGAAGTAGTTAGATTTAGTAATTTGCTAAGTAACTTAGACAAGCTAAAAGGGATTGAAGAGTCTCGCGTGGAACTTAGTTTGATACCAGTAGGGTTAAATCAGGAGTTACAGGAAGTGTTTAATACGTTTAAAATTCGTGCTTTATCCAAACAATTGGATTTTACATTAAATATGAAGAAATCGGAGCAAGTTGTAGTTAATCTTGATGTTGATGCATTTAAGCAAATAATGACCAACTTGTTATCTAATGCATTTAAGTTTACTGAAGCAGGAGCTATTTCTATTAAAACTGAAGTTAAAGGGAAATTGGTGACAATTGAAATTAAAGATACAGGAATAGGAATTAATCGAGAAGACCAGAAGTATATGTTTGATAGAATGTATAGAGGGGACAAGAGTCGTGAACAATATGAAGGTAGTGGAATTGGTCTTACTATAGTAAAGAAGTTAATAGTGCAGCTAAATGGAGAAATTAAAGTTAGAAGTAGAGAAGGGCATGGTACAACTATGTTAATCCAATTGCCTATTTATCATAATAGTGAAAGACTAAAACTGAAATTTCCCAATGCATAGGCTTGGGATTTTTTTGTAGGTAATCAAACTTACACATGGGAAATTTATGTTGTTCTTAAAAAATGTTGCATAAAAACTAAATTATGGATATACTCTAGTTAGAGGCTTCAAAAATAGTCTCAAAAATTTTATATAGAAGGGTGATTTAGTGAGAAAGAAATTTGGATTAATAGGGCTATTTATGTCATTTGCGTTTAGTAGTGTTGTAATGGCAACAGATGAGCAACAATGGTTAAAAGAGATTGGTTCGTTAAAAGGGGAAATGCAAACTAGAACTCCTTTATTTGTTCAAGATACGGTAGTCTATTTATACGGCTTTGAAGGTGTAGAGTATGTATTTGTAAATGAAATACCATCTATTTATGACATCAGTCATATGAGTAATTCTATTATATCAGCCGTTTGGCCCTCAACGTTAGAATTTGAATTTTCAAATGAACCGGTTTTTCTAGGGGGATTAGAGACTTACGCTTTTAATAGTCCAGACGGTATGTATATTCCAGTAAATTCTTTAGGACAGCTATTTACATTGACAAAAGATGATTTAGGATATACATTAAGTACAAATGAGGTATTTATTGAAATTGAGGGGAATACAGTTACAAATTTAACAGATGAATTAGTTATTATACGTTTTGGTGATGATTTAGTCTATTCGCCAGATGATTGGAAAGTAGAGTATTTATACCCCGGTAATGTTTACAACTTTGTAGATAATATGGAAGAAAAGCATATTTACGAAATGACATCAGCCAATGAGATATTGTATACCATGGACCCGTATTTTATGGATCAGGTTGTAACTCCTAATGAAGCCTACATAGCAGAGCAGCTAGAGATAAAACAAGAAGAAGCGCGAATTGCAGAAGAAGAAAGATTGGCAGAAGAGGCTAGATTAGCCGAAGAGGAGAGACTTGCTGAGGAGGCAAGACTTGCTGAGGAAGCGAGATTAATTGAAGAAGCAAGATTAGCTGAAGAGCTTAAATTAGCTGAAGAGGCAAGACTAGCAGAAGAGGAAAGATTAGCTGAAGAGGCGAAGTTAGCTGCGGCAAAAACTGCTGAAGAGGCAAGGTTAGCTGCTGAAAAGGCGGCTGCTGAAGGAGTGTCAAGTGACCTGTTCCCGGCTTCAATTATTATTGGGACTATGAATTACGCGGTGAATGGATTTAGCTCGGGGGAAAAAGTAGAAGTATACAGCGCAGAAAGTGGCGTGCAATATTTTATTAAAAAGGATGACGGTTCACTAGTAAGCGTTCCATGGTATAGCGTAAGCGTTCCATCTAATCCGGCTGTTGAGCGAACTAATGCGACAAATGAGCAAATAGAAGCGCATATTAATAGTCTGGGAATAACAAGTACTACAAATAACTTGGTATGGACGGACCTTTATAGACAAAGAACGTATGTATTTGAAAAACGCAACGGAAAATGGGCATTAATCCAGAATTTCTTATGCTCAACTGGTAATAACAGTACACCAACACCACGCGGTCTATACCAATTGCAGGCTTATGTATATGCTTTTGGAATGGATAAGGGGTATATGTGTAAATATGCAGTGCAAATCTTCGGAGATTATTTATTCCACTCAACGTTGTTTGATACTACAGGAACTTATGAGTTAGAAGGTAGAGGCGTGTTAGGTAATAGAGCTTCTCTAGGTTGTATTCGATTTTCGGAAGAGGATAGTTATTGGTTCTATAGTAATCTGCCTTTGGGTACAACTGTGTGGATTAATTAATAGCAATATAAAAAGACTCCACTTAAGGTGGAGTTTTTTTTGTGTGGCCGAGATTTAGAATATAAAAAACCACTACAACCTTGTTTAATAAAGCTGTAGTGGTTTTTAAAATATATCTAGTCGCATCGCTGCTGTGTGTTAATCTTATTTAATACGTTCAATAATATCATCCATAACATTAATTAAGTTGATACGATTTTCTTTATTTAATGCGAAAGAATGAGGCTGTGCAAATTCTTCATAGTCATTGTCATAATATTTTCCTGTTTTATCGGCAAATTCGTCTGACACAGCTGCTTTATATAAAATATTGGCACCAAATGCAAGGTCATAGCCTTTTCGGCCATATGCAACTTGAACCATTTTGCTATCTAAAAAAGATTTAGGATTTATAGAAACTACTACAGCATTTTCACCCAAATCTTGTGCAAGTTCCATACCCCACATAATTATAGCTAGTTTACTTTGGGCGTATGCTACATCATGTGATAACTTTGTAGCATTCTTTATAGAATTAAAATCCACATTTGTTTGGGCTGCAGATGATACATTAATAACTCGTCCATTTTTACTTAATATAGGTAGCAATAGTTTAGTTAAAATGTAAGGAGATATAGTATTTACCGCAAATCTAATATCTAAGCCTTCTTGAGTCATAGTATCATCAGCGACAAAAACGCCTGCATTATTAATTATTACATCGATTTTTTCTTGGGAATTTAAAATTTCATGAGCTAAAGTAATGGTATTTTTTATTAAAGATAAGTCTGCTAAATATAATTTAACATCTAAGTCGTTATTTATTATTAATAATTCCTGCTTCACCTTTTTAAGCTTTTCAAGGTTTCTGCCATGAAGTAATAGTTTATATCCGTGTTTTGCAAATATCTTCGCTGTCTCAAGCCCTATCCCATCAGTTGCACCTGTTAGTAAAATTGTTTTGTTCATAAATCCTCCTATATGTTATCTCTTTGATAGCTTGAATTTAATATTTTAGGGTCAATCTTTTGTAACTCTTTATCAATGCGTTCTAGTATTTTATCTTTTTTAGACAACGGTCCATTAATTGCTATTAAATTGTACATATGTCCACCAAAAAAATAAGCGTCATCAAACTCTAAAAGTTCTAATAACAACTTTTCTTCCTCAATTTTTTCAAGTTCTGTACATTCTATAAAGTCACCATCATCTCTCATTTTTTCCAGCGGTGTATCATCAGATATTGAAGTGGTCATAATCGACACTAAATAAGGCGGATAAGTATTTAACAGTTTTGCCGTTTCTCTAATATGAATTTTGCCCTTACCCTTACCTGCCACCCCAAGCATAACTATAGCATCCCAGTCAAATCCTGCCTCTTTTAGTTTAGCAATATTTTCATATGCCTCCTCTTGAGTAAAGCCCTTATTCATCTGCATAATTGCAGGGTCATATGCCGACTCTAAGCCTATATGAAGTTCATTAAACTTTAATGCTCTTAACTTTTTTAAATCTTCTACACTTTTACTTTTTAAACTCTTTATAGAAGCGTAGCATGTAATTGTTTTGATTTCAGGAAAATAAGAGTTAATAAGTTCGCCAATCTTAATTAATTTTTCAGTTGATAATATAAAAGGTTCACCATTTACTAAAAAAATTTTTTCTAACGTCGTATGCGTTTGTTTAAGCTCTTGTAAGTCTTGTTCCACATACTCTAATGGAGAAAGCTTAAATGGGGTTTCTCTATACATAGTACAAAATGAGCATTTATTATGCGAGCAACCTGCTGTTACTTCTAACAATGGCGTATAGCCCTCGATTGGATGTCTATAAACTTGACCTGTATAATGCATAAGTCTGCCTCCTCTTTATAACTATATAAAGAAGCAATCAAATTTAATCGCTTCTTTAAATTAATATATAAATTGTTAGTTAACTTCATCTATTGGAGTTAACTCAATAATATCCCAAATCTCAACTGCACCTTTTGTAGCTTCCGTGTAATTTGCCAGATGAGGGCTTTTTATATGTGCTTGCAAGTCATCTTTATTTGCCCACGATTCCTTTAGTATAAAGCGTGAGTTATCTTTACTATCCTCGAAAAAATTGTAATATTGACATCCTTTTTCTTTTCTTATAGTAGGAATTAATTTAAGGATTTCTTGTTTTACCAAATCTCTGTTCTCTACTTTTGCTTTTACGATAGTTACTAATTGTAATGTGTTCATAATTTAAAGCCTCCTGTAAATATCGCTAAAAAATAAGCAATATGATAGTTGGATAGTCTTCGTTCAATAATTTCCGATTTTGGTAAATCAAGCCGTCATTGTACGATAACTATTACATAATTCATAAATCTTTTGTTATTGTTGGCAATTGTAAATACTTTTATCCTGATAGATAACAGACAAATTTGTCTGTTACCCGCTTATATATTTGCACAATCCAATAGGACTTATTCAATTTTTGGAATATGTAACTGCTCTTTAATAATAGTTTACAAAATTCAGTTAAACCAAAAACAAATATAAAAGTAAAAATATCTGCTATAGGTTGTGCAAATACAATTCCATATTGAATCTTTGCATTTTCTGGTGTAATTAAATCATATGCTATTGCAATAATATTTCCGTTTGGCAAGACTGTAAAATCATGATGCAGAATATACACAATCAAGAAAATTTCCAAACCTTATTGATGGGGCTACAAGAAATTCAGTAATATAATTGGGGCAAAGGACTAAGTCCCTTGCCCCTGAAAACTATGCTTATTAAATATAACGAGTAATTTGTTCTACACTAAGTCTAGGAGTAGGCTTTGGTTCTTCCGCAGGATAGCCATAAGGGATAAGAGCTGCAACTGTTTCGCCATTAGGTAACGCAATAGCTTCAGCAATATTGTCAGAGTCGATAACACCCATAACACAAGTACCTACACCTTGTTCATGCGCAGCTAAACAAAATGTCTGACATGCAATGCCAGCATCAAAGATTTCCCAGTCAGAGCCTTTATCAGTTACATAACCGCCGTTACCAAGACCCATAGCTTTCGCTTTGTCTGCTTCAAATGCTCCACTTTTACCTTGCACATAGCTTAAAACTGCTACGTTTTTTGCATTTTCTAACACTTTAACGTTGTAAACAAATTTTTTCACACATCTTTCAGCTAACGCTTTTATAATATCTGGGTCAGTAACTAATGTATATCTTGCAACTTGTGTATTACCCCAAGAAGGAGCATATCTTGCAGAGTCCATAACTTTATCCATAACTTCTTTAGGCACTATTTCATCTTTATATTTCCTTACACTTCTACGTTCTTTTAACATATTAACCTCCAATATAATAATTTACGAATTTATTATATCATCTTTGCTTGTACTATAACAAGGGGATAAGCGTATTTTTTTCTATCCGTTAATTTTTAACAATTTATCTGCTAAACTAATTTCATGAACATGCATAACATTGATTAAAATAGTTTTTTACGGTTATAATAGTTAGAGGCTCTTATTTTCAGCCTATGATTTTTATACGAAGGGGATGAAAGGTTTTATGGTTAAGCTAATGAGTAGTATAGTCTGCTGTGCTATTATACCTATTTGTAGCGTGTTTGCACAGGAACCAAAAGATATTATTTTTAATGATGTAGCTTTAAAAAACGGTTTATTAGAAGCGGTTGAGGATAATATAAAAATTGACGCTAATGAGGATGGCGAAATCGATACAAACGAAATTTCTAGGCTAACCAAACTAAAGCTTGATAACGTGGAGGATTTAACTATATTAGAGTATACTCCTAATTTAACTAAGGTAAATTTAAATTTATTCAATTTTGAAGATTTTCCTATAGTTGTATCGGCTCTAGCGCAGTTGCCAAATTTAACTGATTTAACTATATGGGGCAACACAGAGGATTTAGGGCCTTTAGCAAATTTAACTAATCTAACTAGCTTAGTAATAGCCAGTAATGAGATTAGCGATATTAGCGCGTTAAGTAATTTGGTAAACCTTACGAATTTAACTTTAATGTCTACTAAAGTAAGCGAGGTTAGTGCATTAAGTAATTTGGTAAATCTTATAGAGTTAGATTTGTATAGTAATCAGATTAGTGATATAAGTCCGTTAGAGGAGTTAATTAATTTGGTGGAGTTAAATTTATATGATAATAAGATAAGTGATGTAAGCGCGTTAGGTAGTTTGACTAATTTAATTAGTTTAAATATAGCTAATAATCAGATTAAGGATATAAGCGAATTAATTAATTTACCAAACTTAATGACGCTAAATATGTTAGATAATCCAATTGACGTGGCCGACCCTGATAATGTGGATGCATTTATTAGTGTGTTAGAGCGCAACACTCCGAGTAGGAATTAGGTTTTTGATACCACTACAATGGTGGTATTTCTTTGCATTTAAAAAAGGTATCGCCCATTATGGACAATACCTTTTTTAAAATTTCTGGTAAAATGCTTGAATCGGGGTGACAGGACTCGAACCTGCGGCCTCCTGAACCCAAATCAGGCACTCTAGCCAAACTGAGCTACACCCCG
>MDSQ01000291.1_pt1 | contig 11512 bp, 10 predicted proteins | sample 1008251 | NCBI WGS metagenome assembly MDSQ01 (sample SAMN05526597, study PRJNA338239) | gut metagenome | isolation source: Hindgut content | host: Naso unicornis | place: Saudi Arabia: Red Sea | collected 2016-05
TCTGCATACGTACCGGGACCGTGAGTGGCAGATTCAGGCCTGCTCAGCTGTGTCTGGGGAAGGAGTTCAGGTCAGACCCAGTCCCTATTTTGATTTATTAATTTCTCCTCAGGTGGAGCCTGTTAGCTAAATAAAAGTGCCATCTGCCTTCCTGCTGTATAATTTTGTGCTGAAAGTCAGTCTGAAGATGTTATTTCTATCAACAACCTCCTCACTAATGTTGATCATTTTGACTGTTTTCTATCTTCAGACTGTCTTGACTCATCAATTTTATTATCATTTCCCGACAGGATGGCATGAACTGGATTTGCAACAACATTGTGAATAAGAAGAAGTGAACCAGCATCCTAAGCAACACTGACCAGAATCACACGAGGGATGTAAAACACATTTCACTTCATTTAACATCAACGTGTCTCGCATACGACCTGCGTCACCCCACAGATTTGAATTTTAATTCTGTTTTTACAATTTGTGTCATTTTTATGAATATTTTGCAAATGTAGCTGATTGAAAGACGGTTTTTAGCTACAATAAGTGAATTGGGCACTTACAAATAATTGTAACTTTAAAAAACGTTTCCCTCATCCTAAGGATCCTTGTCTGGTGAATTTGTGTGCATTCTTAAACACTGAGAAAACCAAGCTGAGTGTGTAGCCATGTAGAGCTGTTGGGGTTTGTCAGATACATAGACAGGAGTTCAGTGTGAGTGTAAAATATGTGTTTTGAGATTTTTGACAATAAAATAGTTCGTTATTTCTGCTATGTTGCTGTCTTGTCTTTTAATCTTAAGTCACGATCAAATAATCACATTCCACAAAAATGCATACAGACAAGCACAAAAAAATCACATATTATTGGCCAAATGATGCTTTTAAAAACTGTCTGTGACAGGCAGAATGTGTATGTGCCTGTGAATGCCAATGCTTTCATGAGTGACAAGAAGAACAATAACAAACTGATCCACTTCTGCTTAGCTGTCAACTTACTTTATTTTCCACAACACGATGACAAGCATTTACAATGTACGGTGAGAGAGAGAGACTAATTGACAAGCAAGAGTGAAAGAGACAAGAGTTAACAATTATACACCCGCGTGGCAGAACAAGATATCAAATCTTCAAGGCGGACGAGAACAAACAGTGCAGGAAATTACACACGCTGAGAGGCTGACTAATTTGCAGCAGGGAGACTTTCTCAAAGTGTTTGTTTTATATGTAAATTCTGGGATTTTTAGGTAGCATGCAGTGTTTGCTGCAGCAGTATGGATGTTTGTTAGAGCTTGTCAGCAGCCCTTTTGGCTGCAACACATCTCATGTCCAGCTATGAATATTGAGTGTTCTCCAAGCAGAAAAATCCCAGCAGAGACCGACAACAACAAAAGTTTGATCACCGATTTCAGAGGACTCCCTTGAGCTTTACTCACACACGGTTCATCTCTACTGGGACAACAGCGGTCACAAGGCCTGCACAGTCCTCTGCGCTTTCTTAACAGAGCTGTCCTTTAGACTTACCTTGATGCAGGCCAAGTCATCTATTCAGCCATTTTGGCTCTACTCAGCTGCAGTTGGATTTAATGGATCTTTTGTGTCTATTGTCTGGAGCCATAATCAAACATCTGAAAGCACTCTAAAATCACATCAGATGGCAGCTTTGTTCTGCATCCTCTCTTCATGAAATTATGCTAATGATTTTTTTTTTCTTTTTTCCTTTTATCTGGTATTTATGACTGATTTTTGGGGGGGGGGATTCTCGTTTACTTGCTCAAAGTGTTAACAAAATGAACGCATATGGAGTGAGTGCCAATGGCAACTAAAATTTGGTGCAAATCCTAAAACACAGCAGGGGATGTGAGACCAATTACAACTTGTACGAAAGGATCATTATGGTTGTTTGAAAGGGACCAGACGGCACAGGAGCTGGATGGGTGACAAGATGAGTTTGCTTTTTTGCAGTGTGTTGTTCAGTGTTGCTTTTTTTACCAACAGGTGGCAGTATTAGAGAGCCTGAGTGATCTCAGAGTTTATGTGGAGGCTTTGCTCTTTACAAATAAGTGATTTATCACCATCCAGTTTTCACTAATTGCTGTTCTGGTTTTGCAAACACTTTTTTGCCTGCACCGTTTCAGAAGAACCCTGGAAAATCATAGATAAATGACTTTTTGTAAGCCACAGGTGATGTAGTTGGACATATTATTGCTTTAGATCTGTGTTTCAATAAAATTTCACTGCCATCTGTTAATATCTCCTCATATCTCCATTTATAAGTCTAAAACACATATGTAATCTTAAGGTGATATGATGTCACTTCCATTCTGGTGGCCCCTCGGAAGATGTTGCTATGGCAACCCCCCGTTATTCGTGGTCCATGAGCCACCTCTCCACTTCAGTCCAGCCCTCCCTCTCTTGTCCTCCATTTCCCTCATTTTCCCAAGCTGTGCTCATCAAAGACTCCTGCTCACAGAGACTGGACAACAACACTTCAGGTAAGAACAAAACACACCATGCCTGTGAGGAAGAGAATTAACCTGCTGCTGGTAAACATATGAAAGTGATGTTACTCAGAAGAATAATGTTATGTGTTTGTAACATGGTTTTTATTTCACAGAAATTTGTTGTGTTGAGAAAGTGAAAATCATACAAAGTTTTTAATGTTTTTGTTATTATCTGTTGTTTTTGGAGGGTTTATTTATGCTAGGACATGTTAACCTTTAACTTACCACTGTTTCTTATTTGTGTGTTTATCTATGCATCTGTCAAAGCAAACTAAAAGATGTCTTTCTCCTTAAAGCTGTTACAAAATATCCCAAATCAACTGAGGGCAAACATCCTCCCATCATGCCAGAAGTCGCCCTCCTGGCCTCAATGGAGCCACAGTCATCCACTGAGACTCCTCCATCCAGTTTCAATGCTACCCTGACAACCTCCACCCTACTGACCTCTACCACGCTGCTCCCATGGGAGGAGGGGCACATGCAAGTGCACACCATCCTGATTGTCGTCATTTTTTGTGTGGTCTGCTTCTTGCTCTTGCTCGCCTTCTTTTATGCCTTCTGCTTTCACTGCTCCATCAGTTCATCATATAAAGACTCACGCACAGGCAACAGATGCAGCCTGGACCGTGAGGATGCCACCTATAAGTGCAGCTCCTCTGACAACCACTCAGTGGGGAACACAGTCTGATTGCTACACTGGACCAGGATAACGGACACTTGACGATGCTATCTGTGTATTTGTGTCCAGTTGTTATGTTAGTGGCATGTATGGATGTGTTGCAGCACAATAATTACTACTTATTTAAACCAAAGCATGAAATCAAAGAGAATGCTTTTAACTTTTATATTGATTTGCTCCTGCATATGATTTTTGAAAACTAGACCATTGCAAAAAATTACAGCTTTAATGCATTTTGAAGGTTGTACATAAGGATATAAGAAGACTGTGAACTTGGTTTCCTTTAGTTTAGATACGATGGAGATACACATGCATGAATGTCATGTGAGCATCACCTAGATACGTAAAAAACATATCCATGTCCATGGAGAATTGTGCTCAAAGTGTAGAATATGTGCAAATGTAAATGTACGCCTAAACACCAATGCCTTTGAGTGACAAGCCAAACAATAACAAACAGATCCACATGTGGCTCAGCAGTCATCTCGCTTTATTTTCACTGAACTGACAAGCGTTTTCATTGTGCTGGGGCTGTGTGTATTTGAAGAGACTGATGTAGAACAATGAGCTCAGACATGCAGGATGAAGGGGGTAGGAGGGAGAGGGATGATGAAGAGTGATGAAACAAGATGTCAAATCTGTAAGGTGCAGAAGAACAAACAGTACGGGAAATTGCTGAGTTTGTGTCCAGCTGAATCGCGTGACAGCTGTACTAAACATGAGAAAGGGCAGCAAAGTTTCAGTTGCAATTGCTTCGAGGGGACTGAACTGAGGTGTTTATTGGAAAAGTGTCTGCTCACTCATGGGGCTTTTAAAGCTCTGAGGCAGCTGTTTAAATTGATTCAAGTTGGAAATTAACCATAGCTGCAACTGATTTGTACATTGTCAGAGCTAAACAAGCAGTGATGATTTTGTTGTGCAATTAAAACCATGCAAGTCCGCTAGAAATTTAAAGCCTTATACACTAGTCCATATACAGACATGCACATTCAAAATCACTTTAGAAAGAGTCGTCCGAACGAATCACTAGCTTTATGTCTTCATGACACGGAGCACATGGCACTCTTGGAGCAGCGGGAGTCACAGGAGCTGTCCCGGGAATCCATGATGGAGTCTCTGCCGTCAGACTCAGGCGAGTCCAGTTCCAGGTGAGGGTCCTGCAGGCCATCCTGCAAAGCATCCTTAAAGTGGGACTGGGGAATTAACAGCAAATTTTACCATATATTGATAAAGAAGCAGCAGGTTTACAACCAGCTCTGAGAACAAATTAACCCAGAGAGGGACTCTTAGTGACAGACTGGGTTAAATTATGTTAAATCAGAGTAATTAAAAGTCTAGCAATCTATAGACCTCTGCACCATTCCCTCTCACCTTATGAACTGACATCTCCTCCACTCTGCACTCCTCCATCGACTCCTCCAGAGAATGGCCTGAAATCTCCATTTTAATACGATGAGAGGGAATAGACTTTACATCATCCTCATCCTCCCCTGCCGCCAGAGGGAAAACCTGGGGACAAAGTCAGATGGAGACTCAAAGAAATGGAAACAATCATTGTAGCAATGACGTAAATAAGAGTGCGGGCTTTTCAGGCATGTCTGAGTTAAGTTTTTACCAGTCCTTCCTCATCTCCTGTGGCCTCAGGGGCTGAGATAGTGGCCTTGCTGATGGCTTTACTGATGGTCTGGGTCTCAAACTGTGGACACGCTGCCTGAGCATTTCCATCTTTGTCCCGCTTTCCTTTCAGCCAGTAGGTCTCAATTTCAACATTACCCTAAAAATGGTGGAGAGAAGGAAGATGTTAAATGAAGATTTAGTTTGAACATAAAGGTTCCTGACATATGCACGAATATTCAAAGACATACATGAACATTTCTGCCGTGGAGGGAAGTAAAATGTCAGGCGGCAGATTTTCAGCAGTGAAAATTCCCTGATGAAAAATTAGTGTTACTTTCTTAAGATTGGCACCTGCAATCAGCAGCCTCAGAGCCCTTTGGGAGTCACTTTGCTGCCATTATCACTGAATGTACAGCCTCAAAGTCAGACCCTGTGATAAAATAGTCTGGCAAATCAACAAGCAGGGTGCAATTATCAGCTCTGAATACTAAGTGTGCTGAGTCCCCAGAGCAAAGATATTGTGAGGTTTTTATTATTTTATATAGATTCAGAAGCAAAACAAAGACCTCAGCCTCAGTGTTTTTTGCGAAGGCAGTTTGTGTTTGATGTGCAAATAACGTATTTATTTTTAAATGCATTTCTTCTAACCAAGGCCACGTAATCACTGCCTGATGCTCACATGTTCTACAGCAAAACATATTAATTGCACATTGTTAAAGTGGCTCAGTAAATGCAATTAATGTGGGAGTTTTAGTTGCTGTGGTAACAGCTTTGACCCCTAACCTTGATGGTAATGATGCCCCTCCTTTCAAAAATAAAGTGACTTCCTTTCAGGTGCTCATAGGTAGCACTGCTGAGCTGAATGTGCATCTCCTGAATGAGATAAAGAACAAGCAGGCAGTTATTAAAGAAATGCAGAACACTGTAATTACATCAACAACTTAGCTTCTTCTCATTTCTCTCTCGCGTCAGTTTTTACATTCTCTACCTTTCCATTGCTCTCCATGGCAGACGCAGTGTGGACTGTGTCACCGTGCAGGCCGTAACGTGGCATCTTATGTCCCACCACACCTGCCACAACCATCCCAGAGTGGACACCTGTAACCACAACAGGTTAGTCCACTCGGTCACAGAGACAAACATGAAACTAGCTCCACACACTGCCTACGCACCAACACGAATCTGTATATTGTTGCCGTTAGAGGGGTCTTTCAGGTGGTCTATGGAGCGCACCATGTCCAGGGCCATGTCACAGATGTTATGAGCGTGATACTTTGTCTTCTCTGGAGCCCCGGCCACCACCATGTAGGCATCCCCAATAGTCTCCACCTGGAAGTTGACAGGAACAACAGCTGTTATGCCGCAGCACCTGTGGATGAAGCACATTCAAGAGAGGGAAGACAAACAGACCTTGAAGACTCGGTGCTTCTCGCTGAGCGTGTCAAACAGCGTGTACATAGTGTTGAGCATGGAGACCACCTGCATCGGAGTGATGTGACTGCAAATGCGAGTAAATCCCACGACATCACTGAAAAGAATGGTCACATCTGGGAACACCTGAGAGGGGAAAAGATAAACAGTGAGTTGGCGAGCAGGTGGGTTGTTATACTGCACACACACAAAGGTAACGGACGCAGGCACTCATGGAAATTTGTGCCTATAGCAAAAAGTCTCCAATATTACGCGACAACACAAGCAACACAAATTGAAAGCATTTACAGCATGTAAAAGATACATGTTAGTGTAAATACCCAGTAACTGTTCACACTGTGCAAGAAAAAGCCTCAGTTTTTACTCTGTGATAGATGCATGTGAAATCTTTACTTGGATAACACTACCAAGATGTTTTGGTGCATAAATGTGATTAAAATATCTACTTAAAACAAGGGTCTCAATGCATCGTCCAGGCAAATTATAACTAAACCAGGTTCCTCTCAGCTTGAATGTCTGCAGGACAAAAGGGGACTGAAGCACACTGATTAATTCAAAGCCTTTAACTGAGCAAACAGACCAACATCAGTCCTACTGAAATTTTACCCTAAACTGACAGTCTGTTATGTCTTTAGATAAGAATCTACAGCCAGTGGTCAATCAGCCTAGCTCAATATAGTGACTAGAAACTGGAGGTAAAAGCTTGCCCCTGTAAACAGCTAGCCTGGCTCAGCAACAAAACATGCTTATACAAGAACGGTTGTTTTAGAGACAAACTTCAAGCGGCCAGTTGTGGCAAAGATGTATTATGTGTGTTGGTTCTTTTAAACATTAAAATACTTTCAACCAGAACCAAAATCTTCCCCTAGCTTCTTAGTGACAAAAAAATGTATCGGTCATTTCTTTTAAATCAGATTTATTTAATGATCAAATTTCTACCCCATTGCCTCTCTTTGAACTCAAATTCAATGTATATAGTACATTGTTATTCTTTGTTTATATTGTCTCTGGGTTTATTTTGTGTTTTTCTCTTGGTCTTTTTATTTTTATATTTTAAGTGTTTTCTCTAGTATGTATTCTTGTGTATTTCCATAATGTGTTTTATTGTACATTTCTGGTATTTTTTTCTAAACACACACTCTTTTATTCTAATGTTTTTTTTTATATTACTACATGTGACTGTCTCTGCAATGACTGAATAACCTGCTGTCTTAAAAAGTGAATTTCCCGATATGGGAACAATAAAGTACAGCTCTAAGTCTAAGTTCTAACTCCCTGCAAGAAAGCGAGTGAGCACATTTCCCATAATGTTAAATTACTGTTTTTCAAGAGCAGCTGTTGTTAAAAGCCTGAAACTGCAGCTTCTGTTGTCGTTGTTGTTGTTGTTGGTGGTGGTAGTTGATCATAAGGGAACATTGGTATATACAGGAGATGGCACTATCTACAATCCTGACCTCACAAGTGTTCACAGCTGGCTCTCCTTTGCGCAGCCTTTTAGCCACCGGCTTGGGAATCATCCTGTACAGAAGGTCATCAGTCTTCTTCATCTCATAGTCCAACATCTTCATGCTTTCCTCCAGCTTACTGGACTTCTTCTGCTCCTGCACTCGCAACAGGGAATAAGACAGAATAACACTTGAGAGATTGTATCTATTTCTTTCATCTCAGGTCTGTGGGCGGTTGGTGATCTGGGGCTCCTAGAGTGAAAGAAGGACCTCACAGCAACCTTGCATAATGCAGAGTGACAAGTGAGCTGATCACACATGTAAAATGCAGCTGCACTTCAGGGCAGAGAGAACCTGTATGAGAGCTCTCTTCAGCTCTTCTGACTGCTGCGTGCCTGCCAGCACCAGGTCTCTGCTGGAGTCATGCATGCTCAGGTCGTTGATGTACAGGCCGGTCTTAAACATAGCACTCAGGCTCTCCATTCTAGACACAAACGCGCACACACACACACACACACATACAGACAGGAGAATATTAAAGTGAAAAAATGACAGTGATGATTTAATCATATACACTAAAACAATCACAGAATCTATTTAGAAATAGTACACAGCATCTGTTAAAGTTGTGGAATTAAAAGACAGTCATTCTGAGGTATAATTTTAAGTTTCTTACAGTAAGCAGTGCGATATGGCATTTAATATTTCAGTTGTTTTGTCAATACGAGCTCAAGAGCATTTACTTGCAAAACAAAATGTTTTCAGAGAGGAGGGAGATGTTTTGGTAATGTACTTTGTGGAAAACACTCTCAGTTGCAAATGGGTTCCCATTAGGCTCACAAGGGCTGCACTGTCTGATTACAAGCTAATTAGCAGCTCATTTCATGCATGGTAAGTGCTGTTAGAATGGGCCCCTGATTTGATTCACTGCCCGGGCTTTTATTTCCAGCCTCGTAATTCAGTTTAGCTCTTGCTGTTTTTTAGAATGTTTTACTTTTCATCTACAGCGTTTTAATAAAGATCTGTGTCTATTGGTGCTTGCATGTGTGTATTCGTGTGTGTTTGGAGCATACACAGGAGTTCCCAGGAAGATGATGGACTCCCACTCTGGCATGTATCTCATTTGTCCTTTTAGTTTTAGGCAGCGGCTCCCGTCGCCCCAGCTTTCCATCGCATTAGCGCTGTTACCGTCTAAAAGAGGAGCATGATGAAAAGCCAACAAAACAAACATTTACAAAGGTGTTTCAGGTTAAATTTCAGCAGTAATGGCCCTGTTAATAATGTCGTCCTAATGGATTTAGCAGTTTAGCATTTTAATAGGAAGAATTTTGCACTCTCGAAAATACATATATTCATGTTTTTTGCTGAGGAATAATAGGATCCATACAGCTCTCCTTTCTTTATGAGCAATATGAAGCTTTAGCCTGAAGCTAATTAGCATAGCTTAGCATAAAGGCTGAAAACAGCTCTGTTGAAAAGAAATGTCTTTATGTGTGTGTGTGTGTTTTAACAGGTAGCATTAACTTCCTGGAGTGTCCGTTGGTTGGATGGCAGTCACACAGTAAAAAACACAAAACTTTAGAAAGTCAAAGCTCCCGGCCAGAAATGAGTGCTAGATATAATCCCTATATAAAAGCATAATCATCTCTCATTCACTTTGGTGTTTGCACAAATAAAGCAAATGAGATGGTACATGTTGATAGTGTTACGAGGCAGATTTTTGTTACCTTTGGACAGAGCCGGCTTAGCGGTTTCCCCATGTTAATGCTAAGCTAAGCTAACCTGCTGCTGGCTCCAGCTACAAAGTAAACGTACAGACATGAGAGTAGTTAAACTTCTAATCAACTCTAGTGTTTCCTCAGGATGGAGAAATAGCAGCGGGGCACTTGGGGGCACAAAGGCTTAAATGAGCATGAGTGAGTGAACAAGAGTGAAAGTGAACATTTACAACTGTGCCTTGCCGGAACGTTGTAAATGTGTGTGTCTATCTGCCAATGGCTCTTGAGGCCTAAGTGCAAACTACATTTACAAACTATATTTGTGGTAGATACAGTTATTATTCATCCATAAAAACTTTTAAAAATTCAGAAAAACTTCATATCATCAATTGCTCTCCTTCTAAAACATTGATGTTGACAGAGGGGCCTGCGGTTCCCCTCACCTGGTTTCCCTCTAGCTTTATCTAAGTTCTCTTTTATCTCACAAAAATTAATCAATCAATCAACCAACCAAACAGCGGGGTGCAAAATTCAACAGCAGGGAGAGCCTTGCTTTAAAAATATATAGGGCAAACACTGAACTCAGCAATAAATGTATTTCCCTGAATGACCCCTGAAAGTGAGATTTTATTTTTGATGTGTCTGTCTCTTTAAAGTGGAAAGAGAGTCTTATCAAACCCAGCGAAATGGGACTCGCCTAGCTTGAACTTCCAGCTCAAACTATGGCAGGCAATACTATTGGACTATTGCCTCTTGAGGTACAAAGTGGTACTACAAGGCTAGCTGGTTAGCATGCTAGCCTTAGTAGACACCTTTCTAATACATACATAGATATCTTTGACCTAACATCAGAAGTGGTATTTCTTCACATTCTGTTGACAATGTTATTCCGTTTTTGAATATTTTAAACAATAATTCGTGTCACTTCTTACACATTGCCCCTTTAAAAGGTTTTGGTTTCTAATCCAAAGTAGTTAAGTGTCTGTATGCCTGTGAACTTTTTTAGATAACAGAAGTTTATGACCTTTGTAATCATCTCCAATGATAGACTGGAAAGCCATGAGCTCCACATCTACGTCAGCAGAGCGATTGGCATTTTCATAGTCAGAATCTGTGGAAAACAGGGTAAATAAACTTTCAGAGCCATAAACACTCAAATTCACACTCTCCACTCATGACATCCAGGTCTCAGTTTCACTAAATTCAATCAGTTTAGGTATAAGACATCAAAGGATTCAATTTCTGTAACTGCAAGACTTCTGAACTCTCGACTTTAATTAATCAATGTTTTTGAGATTGAAAGTAAATGTTCGAGCACCATACAATAGGAGCATCCATATGGCACTACTATTTAATAAAACTACAGCTTATTTCTAGCAACTAACTGCAATAAAACTGATCTGACCACAAGCCAGCAGGTCGCCCACCAGAGACACACCCCTGTGAGTCTTTACATCGCTCCCTCTCTTACTCTGGACTCGGTTATGAAGGTTCCTCTCTCTCTTCACAGGCTCCTTCGACATTATCTCAAACAGGTTGTTGGGGTGGGAGATGATCTGTGTACAGATTACTACATCAGGGTTCCAAAACTTATCACTACCTTGTTTTAAGATGATAGTAAAAGAAGCATTGTTGTTTGAATGCAGAATGCTGTAGCTAAATGGACAAGTGGATGAAAACATCAGACCTATTCTTGTCTGAAACCAGCACATGTAAAACGGTGTCTTACCATGTTCCAAGTAAACTCCACTAGGGGGCGAGCCAATAAGAAGGCGTCATTGATCTTCTTCCCATCCAGATCAGGGAAGACAGTGGCCAGGCCTGAGCCAACGTTATGCACCACCATGTCCTAAACAATCACAGCATTGCAGCAACTCATCATTCATGTAACGCCTCATTTCATTCATTAACTGCCCTTAGTATGTCTTTTAAAGTGTTACTGAATGGAAATACCTGTCTGAAGACGATGTTAAAGGGGAAGACCTCAAAGAAAAAGTCTGAGGTAATGGGCAAAATCTCCTGCTCTTCCTCATCCTCCTTCATGATGTAGCGGTAGGCTGAGTTGTCAAAGTTCAGCCTGCATGAAGATACACGTCAATAAACTGCAGTAGAAGAAGTGCAGATGCAA
>MDSQ01000292.1_pt1 | contig 11509 bp, 11 predicted proteins | sample 1008251 | NCBI WGS metagenome assembly MDSQ01 (sample SAMN05526597, study PRJNA338239) | gut metagenome | isolation source: Hindgut content | host: Naso unicornis | place: Saudi Arabia: Red Sea | collected 2016-05
AACAGAGATAAGGTTGAAAATCAGTAGAGTTGCCCTTTAACACGCTGCACCTCTTCTGGTGAGCTTAGCAAAAATTCAGTCAGGAAGACTGTCTCTTTGCACACGCCTCCTCATCATTAGTGCTGTTTCCTGCTGTCTCTAATACCACACTTACTCAGCCAATCACCTGCTAGCTGTCAAATTTTAAAATGTTCTCCATCTCTGCTGTCATTCAGCTGTTATTTCAGTGTCACACCTCCACCTCTTCACCGCTCTTCCCATTTACATTAAAATTTCTCAAATTCTCTGATCTCATTCTTTCATTGGTTCTTTAGTCTCTCCTGTCTGAAATGAATTTAGATAAAAATCTTCACTATAATGACTGAATAAACGCTGACCTAACTGTTCTAACTTGTGCAATCATAAAGGACTACAGCACCATTAATAAGACACTGAGTGAAAAAACAGGTTTTCATGGCCTTCAGTGAGACATAAAAAGTCTCTCTGATGACCTGCCAAGTTATCAACTTTTGAATAGATTTACTTAAATCAGTAAGTCTAATCATAATTCCTTTTCTGTGAACATCCAAATAAATGTTACAATTAAATAAATCCTTTTATATTGGGTTAAAATTTAAGCATTCTGAATCTGTAGTGAAAGTGATATCATCAAGAGAATTGAAAATCAGTTTAAAGTTCATCATCAGAGTGAATCATCATGGTTGGGTCTCTTATTGATGCTTAAATTTATCAGAGATTTGATTTCCCTTGTGTAAGACGTACAGAAGAGGCAAGGCCAGAGACAAACATCTGCGCTGGGGCCAGTCACAGTCATATTATGCTCCTCAATTCTGATTACTGATGTCATTTTATTGTCCTCGGAATTGCTCAACCTGCTTCACATATTATCCAGTTTACAGGCAACATACTTCATACAGCAGGTGCGTAACGTGTCCCCTCTGTATGCAGACATCATTACAGCCAGGTTGACCTGACTGCAGGGGTCTGGTGTTGTGTAACAGCCCCTTTGTCTGATATTCATCCTCTGAATTATGCTGACAAAAGGGGAGTTGCGGGGAATGTGTACTTAATTCGAAGAATGCTGTTAGCTGCATTTTCAAAGAATTTCTCTAAGAACTGCATGAAGGGTCACACAGTGGTGGCTCAGCTAACATTAAACAAGCTGATGGGACTAATTAGTTAAATTATAAATGTATTTAATGAGCCAAGGACAATGAGTAATCCTTTGAACTGTTTCAGCTAAATCAATGGCATCTGCAAAGCAATTTTCTGCTCTTGTGGCACTTTGTTAAAGGATCATTTCGGTATTTTTGACCTTAGACCCTATTTGCGGGTCTTTCCCATTGATGTGAAACATACAGACAATAATTTCACAGATCAGTCCAGTATTGAGCTTTTGACAATTTTCCTGCGAGGTCTGTTCACTAAAATGGATGTACATTGAACAATCGTAAATTTGTTGGAAAAACAACAATAAATGTATTTTTCTGAAACAGAAAAGCTAATGGTGTATTCCTAGTCTCAGTATGCCCTCCTGTGAACTGTATCGCTTACCATGGTTTGAACATCAGCATTATCACTGTAAGTAGATGTGGGCACAGCGGGAGCTTCCTGCTTCTCGCTGCCGAGGAAGGACGCTCCAGATAACAGTTATGTTAGTTTGTCTAGCTACTTTTGAGAGTCTGAAAATGAAGGACCCTGTATAAAAATGCCTTTAATTGTTAAGTGGTTAAAGAAACTATCAATCCGAGTGTTTACAGCTTGTAGAAAAGTAGTTGCCACTTATCTGTCTGTACCGATGCTTTGTGTAGCTCATGCCAGGGCGACAGCGTCCTTCCTTGGCACATTTGGTACATTTTGGTACACATTTAGGATTGCCCAATGTATGTCCATTTTAGTGAAGCGACAGCTGGCAGGAAAACTGTAGAAAGCTCAGTACTGGACTGTCAGTGAATTTTTTGTCTGTATGTTCCAGATCCATGGGAAACACTACGCAAACAGGGTCTGATGTCAAAAACACTGAACTTGTCCTTTAAGCACAAATTTAGCCATATAATACTACATTTTCTACTTTACTACTTTTAAAATCATATTTGTTACTGAGAATGTTACCGGCCTCAGGCCTATGGGTACCTGAGCCAGTAGCTATTCTGCCGAACACTCCTCGGTGACTGCAAAGCAGTAAGGAACAGAGACAGCTTATCTGTTTGCGATCAACTCAAGCGCCATGTTTATTCTGCCTATTGTGAGACAACGCTATATCTCAAAGAAAATCTTCAAAACAACATCATTAACCAAAACATATTTCTGTATCAAAAATAAGTACTTGAACACATAATATATTCTGTATCCTCATTCACTACTTACAATTACAGGTGTGTTCCAGTCACTAAACATACATATCACTAATCATCCAAACTGGCCTTAAATACTCAATAGTATAGTTTACATTAGAAATGTTTGTATGTTAAGTGGAATACCATTACATCGTTGCAATGTCTAATGCATGAGGATAAGGATATAAAACATGTTAATTACAATAAAACATATCTACATGTATTTCCCTTTTACTACGGAGCTTCCTCAGTCTGCTTACATAAACGAAATCACATGGTGTCCCTTTAGACAACAATCACCGGTCGTCAAAACTGCCAAAATTCACAACAGTTGTACGGATAACTTGTCAAACAAACAATTTTCATCAAAAAGTGATTATGAGTTCACTACTGCACCTTGTAAACTACGAAATGTATGTCAAGCAAACGATAAACAGTCATTCCACACTGTTCGATATAGCCAACTTGAGCTAGACAGTGGAAACAATAGGAGCTAGCTTAAAACAAATACACTTCACACCTAACAATAGTGCGACACGGTCTCTGAGTGTCACCAAGAAAACGGTCAGAATATTCATCTAATTTCTGAGATTTATATTATCTCCTTTTAGGTTAATTCTACCACATTTAACATACCTGCAAAGCAGTAAGGAACAGAGACAGCTTATCTGTTTGAGATCAATTCGAGCGCCATGTTTATTCTGCCTATCGTGTGACAACACGGGCTTGAGTTGTCTGTCCCCTACTGTGCCAGGTCCTAGAGTGACATCTACTGCTGCAAGAAACTTACAACAGCACTTCCCTTAAATATGAGAGAGACTAATGTATTAAGTAGCCATTTACATGTAAAAATAAATGAAAAAAATAAATAATAATAATAAAAAATAAGGGGGTATCAGTTCTTCTTCCACTTTTAATAGGGGCTATTTTTCCACCCTTTACAAGTACGCCTACAGTTTGCCTTATATTCAAACCTTTTATTTGCATTTTGGTAGCCAATAAGGCTATCTGATCACAAACCAGCCAATTAAAACCATTTTTGTGACGGGCGCTCAGCTTGCTTGTTTCCAGATTGACAGCTACCTGATACATGTTGCCATAATCATTGTGCAGATTATAAAGGTAAGAACAAAGTATGCTAGCTGGTCAAATGTTTTGTGCCATTGCTGCTGGATTTTGCAAAAATTTTTCTGGGTAAACTGCCTGTATACCGCAGTGTAAATGGATGACATACTGATGGTTTATGAAGTATTCAGTACTAAGTACATACAGTGTGGAATATGTACTAGGTGGTTCCAAAAACAGTAACTTTTTTGACATTCCTCACCCACAAAGGTGAAAGAGGAAGGAAGACAATCCCCAAGACAATTCAGTCACCAGCGGTAAATCTGTCAAAAATTCCACTTACCCCTCCCCAAACCTCAGTTCTAAGCAAAAGGTCTCTCATTTGCAGTGACTAATAAATTTAAGGCTTTCAGTTTAAAAGTTGACACGTGCAAGTTCATGAGACAATTTCATATGAAAAACTTTTTTATCACTCCAAAAAAGTGTATCATATAGAGGGTATACATGTGATGCTGCCGTTGTCAGTCACTGTCAGTCACTGCAGATCTGCCCACTGACTGGCACGTAGACACTGAGTGGCAGTGTTAGCGTACAGTTTTTGTGCTGCCAAATACAAAAACACATTTAAAATGGGAAAGAGCTGTTGTACAAGATCAGCACTCAAGGGATCGGTTACCAGCCAAGTGTGAAGTGGTTGGGATGAGGGTCAGCACCTCAAAATCTGAGGCCATTGCTCTCAGCAGGAAACCAGTAGACTGTCCACTCCAAGTAGGGAATATTAGGCTACATCTACATTGCTGCTGCCTCTGTAACCCAGCGTCTTAGCAGCTCAGAGACGGAGCAGTTTGAAGACGCCCACCACATGGGAGGAAATTATATTGCCAGGGAAAATGAAATTTACACCATTAAAGTAAATTACAGTGAACCAAAACTTTGGTAGTTTAATGACCTCTACCAAATAAAGATTTTAACACCTGAACTCAGTGAATTTAGTGTAATGTCCCTTTAACCTTTTTCGGTACTATACGATTTTAATGTACTTTTCTCAAACTCAAATATGTTCCTTTAACCTTATTTTCTTACTATTCACTGTTAATTTGCCTTTGGTTTTATACAGAACACTGTCAATGTCTTTTAAACCTTAACTCAAATATTCTCTTTTAATCTGCTTTTTAACCTTAACCTTCAATGAACTTCATAAAACAAACTTAACTTACGTTACACACACCAAATGAGATAATATTGTGCCTTTAAACAACACTTAATTATGCTGTGGGCCCACACACACTTTAACACAAGCCAGCAACTAGGTAAAACTAAAGAATAAAAAAATAAAAACAAACGCCACATTGCAGGCCTGGTCGAAGCTGGGAAGGGCTGTGGCCAAATACAGTTGAAGCCAGTTCACTTTGACCGTGTAAAAACAACAGATGAGTACTCACAGTGGCTGGGCTCCAGTCCCAGTAGTACACCTTTAAGCTGGTGGGATACACTGACGGGTGGATGGCAAGCTGGCAGCAGGCTGGCGAACATCAACTGGCAGCAAGCAGGTTGACCGTGAAGGACCCTCAGCTGCAGAAATCTTCTTTCTCACACAGTGGTCTCAGAGCTCGGCTAGATGCTTCCCTCGCTCTCCAGCAGTCAAAAAGTCTCAACAGCAACAGTCCCAGTTTTACACCTCAGAGCTGGAGGGTTAGTGGGTGTATCAGTGGCTAGCTGCGGCAGACGTCAGTGACGACAGAAATCCTCTTTCTCCTTCGTTGTGTCAGAGCTCAGCAAGATGTTGCAGCTCACATCAAAAACAGCCAAGTCCAGTGGAAAAGTCCTTCCAGTTCATCTCCACAGGTGTAGAAAAAGCAAAAGGCTGAAAACTGACCGGACTGGATAGTCAAAATTCCTCTCTCTCGTCTTTTTATCGCTCTTGCTACGGACTTCTCTCTTTTTTCAAAACTCCCATTCTCTAACTCACACACCTCTCTCCGCAGCTAAGTCCCACCCCACAGCCAATCACAAAACAGGAAAAGTGGAATGACACATGAACAACAATCACAGACAACAATAAAACAACATAGGCCCTATTCTGTTCATGCCACATGTTAGCCAAGTACACTGTAGTTAAAGTGACAGTATAAAGCTCATATTACAGTTACAGAGTAAAATAAATTTATGGGTAAAATGGGATCACAGGATCACAATTTATTTGGATTATCATGCTCTGTAGACTATGGTCACAGGTCTGTCAGTTGGTTGTCCAGGTTGGTCATAACTGAGGCGAAGGACAGGTTTCACTGGCTGTCGTGCACGGGGGTCTGGGAAGACTCAGCAACCACAGCCAAGGTACAGGGTAGGGACGTCTTCCTCTTTCAACTCTGTGTCCAGCGCAGGCTCTTGTTGTGGGTGAAGGGGTTCTTCCAGATCCTCTGTTGCTACAGGCAGTTCTTCCACTTGACCATCCTCTTCAGGTAAGTCTTGAACAGTGGAGCCCTCACTGACAGCTGTGTCAGGTCTGTCCTGAACATTACTTAGCTCAGCCAGCTGGCTTTGGCTTTTAGGAGGAACACACAGTTTCAACTGGGGTAAGTGGCAGGTACTTTCTTATTCAGACGCTGACCAGTCCTCCTGACTCACGTGTTCTAGGTCTTGTATTTGACTTTCATCAGTCTTTGCTTTTTTTGCCCTGGTCATAGGTTTCTCTGGTTGTGTTTTCTCCTCGGATTGAAGAGACAGCTTCGCCAAGTAACCAATGGGCAGTAAGTGATCCCTGTGCACGGTTTTCACAATACCTGTTTCTCTCCCTGGTTTCACACGGTACACAGGAAGATTAGGTAACTTTGCAGTCACCACATAGGGCAGCGAGTTCCATCTGTCCTGTAACTTGTGTTTTCCGGTGATGCCAAGATTGGGAACCAGGACACGGTCACCTTCCTGCAGTGTCTGATGTCTCATTCTTGCATCATACAGTCTTTTGTTCCATTCATGGTTTGAGGAAGCTGCTTCAGCTGCTAGCTGGTATGCATAACTCTTTTTTCATGTCGGCAACGTACTGGTGATGCTTAAGGCCATCCTGGACACCAAAACACAGTTCCACTGGTAGGCGTGCCTCTTTCACGAACATGAGAAAATAGGGCGAGTACCCTGTAGTATCATTTCTGGTGCTGTTAAAAGCATGCACCAGCTAGCTTATGTGCTGGCTCCATTTCTGCTTTTGGGCGGGATCAAGGGTGCCAAGCACTGACAGGAGTGTGCGATTAAATCTCTCTGGTTGGGGATCTCCCTGAGGGTGGTAGGGAGAGGTTCTTGACTTGTGGATGCCAAGCATGGTCAAGAGCTCTTTGATAATTTTGCTTTCAAAGTCGCGACCCTGGTCTGAATGGAGCGCGCTGGCAGTCCATAATGCACAAAGAACTTTTCAAAGAGGACTTTAGTGACCATCAGGGCTTTTTGATCTTTTGCTGGAAATGTCTGAGCATACCTGGTGTAATGATCTGTGACCACAAGGACATTAGCAATGCCTTTGGAGTCCGGCTCAATAGAAAGGAAATCTACACAGAAAAAGGACCATTGCTTATGACCTGTTGCAAAGGGGCTGCTCTTTGTGGAAGGGACTTCCTGGCCACACATCTTCCACAGTCCTGGATGTAGGCTGCAATCTCGGAGGCCATTTTGGGCCAGTAAAATCGGTCTTTGACAAGCTCTGTGGTTCTCTCAGTGCCAAGATGCCGATGTCATCGTGCATGGACTTCAAATCCATAGGCTTGTACTGAGCAGGTAAGACCAGCTGGCACACTTCCTTTCCAGAGGGTCTTTTAATAACTCTGTACAGGAGGCCACGCTTTATCTGAAACTTGGAACTTTCTCACTGCAGTAAGGCAACATCAGGGTTTGGGTGTTTAGGAGCTGAGTCACATTGGCCTTGCTTCACTTGAGACCTGACCACACCGATGACAGAGTCTGAACTCTGGGCCTCTAGTAGTTATTTATGGCTCAACTGCTCAACCTTGTTCCCCTCAAGCTAAGTGAGGTAGGAATAAACAGAAGGAATGGCATTGGGAGAAGCACCAAGTTGATCAACAAATCTGTCTGTGCCCTGGCAGGGGGTGCTTGCAATGATTCTACAGCAGAGAGCTTTCATCCCAGAACAGGAACATTCACCCATTCATCCTCCGTCTCCCGATGCTTCCTTGACAGCAAGTCGGCATCAGTGTTTTCACGACCAGGCTTATACTGAACTGTGAAGTCACAGGTGGAGAGTGCTAGCCACCTGTGGCCAGTGGCGTTAAGTCTGGCGGTTGTCAGGATATATATGAGTGGGTTATTGTCTGTTCTTACAGTAAACTTTGCAGTATACAAGTAGTCATGGAACTTATCGACTACGGCCCATGTCAAAGCTAGAAATTCTAGCTGATTGATGGGATAGTTTCGCTCTGGCTGGCTGAGTTTACGGCTGGCAAAGGCAACTGGATGGAGTCCCTCAGGATACTCTTGATTCAGTACAGCTCCTAGGGCCATTCAAGCTTGCATCTACATGCAATATGTATGACTTCTTTGGGTCAGCAAAAGCCAACACAGGTGCATGGGTGAGCTTGTGAATGATGGTGTGAAAGGCTTCGTCACAAGCTGGAGTCCAACAGTCACAGAAAGGCTTTGAGATCTTGAAGTAGTGGCCTTTCTTTTCTTTGTTAGTGTCTTTCTTTTTGCCTTGGGCTGGAGGATACCCTTTGGTGAGGTCTGTAAGAGGGCGGACAATGGCAGACTTGTTCTCAATGAACCGCCGATAATACCCACAGAATCCTAGAAAAGGACGTCAGGGACTTTAGGTCAGTGGGTTTCTTCCAGTGGGTAACTGCACTGACTTTCTCAGGGTCTGTGGCAACACCGGCTGCAGAGACAATGTGCCCCAAGAACCTTACCTGGGACTGATCGAACTGACACTTTTCGATTGAGAGCTTGAGGCCACATTCCTCCAGCCGATCTAAAACTTTGAGAAGACGTTCCTCGTGCTCTTCTAGTTTTTCCAAATGCCAATAAATCATAAAGGTACACGAGGACCTGAATCAGATTCATGTCTCCAACGGCTTTCTTCATCAACCTTTGAAAGGCTGCAGGAGCACCAGTGATACCTTGGGGCATTCTCTCGAACTCAAAAAAGCCAAAGGGGCCCGTAAAGGCTATCTTTTCTTTGTCCTCCTCAGATATTTCCACTTGGTAGTATCCGCTTCTCAAATCCAGCACAGAAAACCATTTGCTCCCTGTCAGACAGTCAAGCGCATCATCTATGCAGGGCATGGTGTACTGATCAGGGATGGTTCTGGAGTTCAACAGTCGATAGTCAGTACACATTCTCACTTTGCCATTCCTCTTCTGTACTATGACAATGGGGGATGCATATGGTCTTCGGGACTCTTTGATTATTCCAACGACCAGCAGTTCTTGGAGATGGCGCCGAACATCCTTAGTGTCAGCTGGTGCTGTCCTATGGGGTCTCTCTCTGAAGGGCCAAGAATCTCTGAGTCTTATGTGGTGTGTCACACCTTTCGCTAGGCCATCATCCCATTCCTCTAGCGAGAACACATTAACTCTCTTTGACAGCTTGCTGGCTAACCTAGTGTTCCAGGGTTCAGACAATGGGTGAATCCCCAAAATTGAAGAGTTCAGGATCAATGGACTTTGGTTGGGGAGACTTCTTTGGGTCAGTGACACAGTCTACCAGGTACACTTGGGCTAGTACTGTGCCAGGTGGGAGGGCAGTTTCTTTCCAGATTCATTTTTCAGCATAAGTGTGAAGCCACTGGTATCCATAGCAGAAGGTGGCAAGACTACAGGTGGAACCAGCACACCAGCAGGCAGGTTGGCAGGTCCCTGCCATTTCACCTAACAGACAGCATCCATTGGGAGGTTGCCAGGTGATGGAGGCTGTTCTGAAGGAGCCGTGCATATTCTCAGAGAGTGAACCTCATTATTGCCTTTGGGCTCCTCACACTGATTCAGCAAGGAGCGCGGTTTCTTTGTGTTAGTGCCCATAACAACAGGAACTGGATAAGGGCTTGAGGGGTAGGGCACATGAGAGCCAACACAGGGACTATTTCTTCAACTCCCTTGGAGTAAGGAGGCAGCCCGAGCTCAGCTGCCGCATAGCCAGTATATGGATAGCTAGAGTCACTCAGCCCCCATATAGCAAGATCTGTGAGTGGACAGATGAGTATGTTAGGGAGGAAACTGGTGTGAAAACTCTCAAATATAATGGTAACTCTGGAACCACTGTCTAAAATGGCTCTGTCCGTCAATCTTCACAGCAGCCATCATGGATGGGCCAATTAGCCCTTCTGGCAGGTTACAGGGCTGTAAGGTGTAGACTGAACCATTTCTGACTGAGCCAACCTCCTTGGGCTCAGCAGAGCTTTTTGATGATGCTTTATCGTCTTTACTTTTGCGCAGGGGACTGAGTAGTTTCTGGATTACTTTTGCGCTGTTCTTGGGTGCTGTGCAGTGGGTGGCAATATGGCCATTTTCTCCACATCTGTAACAGAAGTAGCTCTCTGAGTCTCGTGTTGTATGGGTTTTGGCCACTGGGCTGGGTCTTGCCTTCCAATCTATCTTTTTCGGTTCTGGTGTCACTGAACTGTGAGATACAGACATCACAGTTAACTGATGTTGCAACTGCTGCACTTGCTGCTTTAACATTTGCACCTCACTTTCTGTTTTCAGTGTTTGTAGCTTTCTTTGTTCGTTTTGACTTTAACTCGGGGTTTGTGTCTTGCCGCTCTTTCATTAGCTCACCAAGTTCTGTTTTTAACTCTTTAATCTCTGCCTTTAACTCTTGAACTTCTGTGGCCTTGGTGTTTGTCTCTTCTTTGACTTTTATTTGTCCTACTGTTGTATTTAATTTACATCTTGCTGTCTCGTATTTTTCCTCCTCACGAATCTCATTTAGCAGCTTAAAGAATGTAGAAGGGTTTATCTTGTCTTTCTCTCAATCTCAGTTGTAACAGCATCAGATCAGAGTCAGCAGTGCCTCTAATGAGCTGGTCGATGCGAGCATGATTGGCTCTGTGTCCGGGGAGGCCCCCTTTTTGCACTACTTTGGTCAGTGAGCGTTCCAGCCTTCTCAAGAAGTCAGAGAGCTTTTCACCTGACTGTTGCTGAAGACCCCTGAAGGCAAAGTACAGGTCTTCTTCAGACACAGGTGTGCCAAAGGTGCTTTCCAAAGCCTCAGTGCTAGCATTCAGGGCTAGCATCTGGGTCATTCAGACATACGACCTGTATTATTTCCAATGCGGGCCCTTTAGGCTCTCATCTATTTTCTTACGTTTCTCTTGTTCAGAGCAGTCACACTCTTCAATCATAGGATGGGCCTGTTCAATCCACTGATCAAGGTTTTCCTGACCTGCAGGTGTGGGAAAGTTTTCTGAGAACATACGTAGGTGTCGAAATGCATTGTTTTCACCAGAAATTCTCATGGTTTTTCCTAAAAAGTCACCAACTGCTCGGATGATTGACTCAGGGGATTTTACCTGTGGAGCATCTGTAGATGGCATAGCTTGAACATCATTTACTGTTTTTCCTTCTTCTGTCATTAGCTTGTTGAGCTTGGCTAAGAAGTCATCAGCAGGGCTCACAGGTACGGTAAAGAGGAAAACTTTCCACGCTGAACCTCCATTCAATGGCTGCAGATGAGGGGGAATGCGACCAGGCTCGTCAAACTTCACAGCATTCACATAGTATCAGGTTGCTGCCATTCCACACATCTCTTTGGACATCTCTCACTTTTACTCTCCCAAACACCTTCACTGTTTGGGCAGATGTCAGAGTGGTCATTGTCCATCGGAACGTCAAATGGAACAAAAGCACAGTCTGGGTTTAAGCCAGCCCCACTGCACCAGCTATGAAGCTTAGAGTCAGTGAGAGCCACTGAGAGTCAGTCTGAGTAGCCATCATACTTGTAACTGCTACTGGAGCACTTCAAAGTTTTAGGCTGGGTCCAAAAAACTTAGTTAAGGGGGGGCGCCCGGTGGCTCAGTCGGTAGAGCAGGCGCCCCATATACAGAGGCTATGTCCTCCTTTGCTGCATGTCATTCCCCCTCTCTCTTCCCCATTTCCTGTCCACTCTT
>MDSQ01000293.1_pt1 | contig 11495 bp, 7 predicted proteins | sample 1008251 | NCBI WGS metagenome assembly MDSQ01 (sample SAMN05526597, study PRJNA338239) | gut metagenome | isolation source: Hindgut content | host: Naso unicornis | place: Saudi Arabia: Red Sea | collected 2016-05
TTGATGCCCATACTGACCTCGGTGCTGTTTGACAAGAGTGAATGGGAGACTCCAGACAGCTTCAACCCAGGACACTTTCTTGATGCAGAGGGAAAGTTCGTGAAGAGAGAAGCTTTCCTGCCGTTCTCTGCAGGTAAACTGCATTCACACCAGTCTTAAGCATAACCTCAACTTGCAGTTTCATCCTGAGCTCTCGAATCTTAGTGTGTGTTTTTGTGGACTTCTCAGGGAAACGTGTGTGTCTTGGAGAAAGCCTTGCAAAGATGGAGCTGTTCCTGTTTTTGGTTGGTTTACTACAGAAGTTCTCTTTCTCTGTTCCTGATGGGGTAGAGTTAAATACAGAGGGTGTTACTGGAGGTACTCGTGTACCACACCCCTACAAGGTCTATGCCAAGGCTCGCTGAATTAAGCAACAACTAAATCATTTTAAATCAAGCCAAAGTGTAACAGACCAGACTTAGCAAAATGCTTCAGAAAGAAACCCGTACTTCTCTTCAACCTTTCATCTGTTTGCTTCATGTACTGAGAACCTGTTTTTTCTAGTTCCCTGTACAATTAATTCTGTATGATAAAATTGTTTTTATGAAAACATATTCTCGTATTCATGGCACTGTTTAAAGATACTTCCTTTTGTCTTTGTAGTAATTAGTGACAAAATGTACATTAATTTAATACACCTACATTTATTTTAACTTAATAGCAAGATATATTGATTAGATTTTCTTTACAAGATAAGAACAGTTACATCATCAGTGAGATATTAGTTCTTTGAGGACTGAAATAATTACTAAACCATTCAGTGCTTTTAATGACTAATAAATCATTTACTGATTTTTGTCAAAATGTGGTTTAAGACATTGGTCAAAATCCAACTTGATATCATAGTTGCTGACTTATTTACAAGTAACTGGAAGTTCAAAAAAAAAAGAAGTAAATTAATGCTTATTCTATTTTGCTATGGCATGTATATGACTTCTTACCCAATCACACATAAGCACTTTGAACCAGAAGTGAAAATAAAAATGTGACACTTTAACTCCAGCTACTGGTCATTTCATGAATGGCAGTGGAATGCAAAGCATGCTGTGCTGCATAAAATACAAACAACACACATTAAACAGACTTTATTGTAGTTCCACCAGGATTGTGTAATTCTATACACAATAAATTATTCTTAACACGAAAAAGGTTTGTGAAAGGCACTATCTATTGTGTTTGGAAGGTGATGAACCTGTTACATAAGAAATTCTTAAATTTAAACAGGCATCTTTTAGAAACTGGGCTCGGGAGGTCACATGGATGTGTTCTTTTTTTTTAAAGGCAAGAGGGTTTTTTTTATTTTGCACGCATCCTTTATAAATCACATGCGCACACTATAAATTGCAAAAGAGTTTTGATACAATGAGTGCACAAAATACTTACAAAGCGCACATGCAATTTATAAAATGTGCATTATATTTATATTACACGTGTGTGATTCATTAAATGTGCACACGAAATACAAAGTGTGTATTCATTTAACAAAAAACAAACACATCCATGTCACTTCTCCCGTTGCATAATTAGAACAACTTGGCAGCAGGGGGAGAGAATGGAATTACTGCAATGTCTGTCCATAGGTAAATAGCAACGTCATAGAGAAATGAAGACGCCAGGGCAACAAACAACATTGTTACAGTGACATTTAGATTTTGATTTTTTAAGTATAAATTAACTTACCTTGTGGACCTCGATGAATGACGCTCTGTTTAAAGCCACTGCAGCTGACAGTTGTAGGTTCCCAGCTGGGATGTTCTCTACATACTGCTGGCTTTTCCACTGTGATGTATGTAGGCAGTGGCCACATATCTAAAGGATAAATAGCAGATATTTAAGTATCAATAGAAAGGCAGACTGAGCAATTAGTTCGGCAACATTAGTGATTCCACATAATTACACAACCTGGGTGACAGACAGAAAAGTTCTAACAACATGCTTCTTCAGTGTGCATGTGCACGTGGGGCAGGCTCTGAGCAACTGAAGGAAGTTGTCTTCAAACTCCATGTACTTTATGACACTGCACAATGGGGCACTGGGAATAAATTAAAAAAAAGAACAAATATTATTATTTTACAAGAAGTCTGGATTATCGTGTTCTCAGGTGCCTCAAGTCTTGGTCTTTTTAAGGGTGTCGATATTAGCAGCAGCAAATCAAAATCACTGCCACCCTGCCCCCGATCCAACATGCATGACGAAGCAGTCTTGGTCAGGGGATGCACTTAGATTGCTAATCCACACAAAAATACTCAATTTAGACAATGTTCACCAATGTGCATGTCAATACAGACAAAATATTACAGTCAGATAAGAGAAAAGAAACATAAAGCTGGTAGGCTAATACTTATCATCCATGGATGATTATCCAAAATAATGTAAGATGGCCAAATCAATTTCATCTCTATACAACCTCTTTTTTTGTGACTCTTAAGCTACATACATAATGTTGCATGAAAAGATTCAGACATCTGGTTGGTAGCTACCAAAATTATTTAATGATAACATTACCTTTACTCCTTCCATGTTTGGAGACTTTACTTGGACACTGGCGCTGGTTCTCATCACCTCACATTGACAACCAATGTCTCTGGTATTTCAAAATCATGCTTACAGTGTTTACATTACAGGATCTTTTACTGCACTTTGCACATTGTTTAGATAATCTTTGAATTGCACACGGGACATTTCTTGTCTACACTTAGCAAACTAGCAGTCAGCCTGACAAGTGACTTTATATTTACTGACAAACAGATTCACCTACTCTCTTTGACTTTAATCCATTAAAATGATCCAAATCCATTACACTTCACATGGGAAGTAGCAACTTGTGAGAAAAAATAAATAAATAAATAAAACCAAATTCTAATGAATGCAGAAAGTTGAAATTTGCGATGCAGGTCAATTTAAAGGAGCAATATGCAAAATTCATCCTTTTTAGATTTCAGGAACAAAAAAATTCATTAAAAAATGCTATGTAAAGAACTAATGGCGTAATTTCATCTGGAGTAGAGCGTGACGCCACAAGCCCTCTCTGTGTGTTGTTCTCCAGCCTCTTGTTTTCGAGCTGGGACGGCCGCACGTTCATGTTAGTTCACGTGAATGTCTACCCCCTCTATAAAATGCCACAGCGAGTGAGGAGCAGCCGAGCTTATTTTTGTATTTAACCAAGGCTGGGAAGGCTAACATCACAGGCTGTTCAAAAATCCCATAAGAATAATAATCTTTATTGCAGACATGGGTCCATATAAAACAACAACATACAAGTATTTTAAAAAAAATATATAAAAAAGGAAAAAACAAAAAGATACTACACACAAAATTTGTGAATATTAAAAAGTATACAAACTATTGCACCAATGCCGTCTCAGCTTAGAGGTAAATCGATAGCAGCTTTTCAGAGGGCTGACTAGAGCTTCTATTATATGGTTCTCTGACTTGTTCAGTCGACGCATAAAGCTAAACATCAGCTGTCTTAAGAGTGCCTCACAAGTTGGCACGCTAGTGGACACAAACAATTGACTGGCACTCTGCCACCTAGGGACATGGAGCAACATTCTCATTGCATCATTATAGGCTACTTTGAGCCTCTGCATGCTCATTTTCTTATAGTTAGACCACAATTGAGCAGTGTATAAAGGTGTGATGTAGGTCCTGAACAGGGAACACTTAACAGAATCAGAGCACATAGAAAATTTTCTTAGCAGCATATTAGCCTGAGAGTATATTTTACAACGCTGTCGATAGATGTCTTTGTCATCCATCCAGTCATCAGATATGACATGACCTAGGTATTTAATTTCCTCACACACGTCAAGACGACTGTCAGACAAATAGAAGGTTGGAAAAGTTGATTTCCTCTCCCCAGTGCTTCTAACTATCATTATGTGGCTTTTCTTAGAGTTATATTTTATGTCATGATCTATGCCATACTGAGAGCACACCTTCAGCATCTGTCGCAGCCCAGCACTGTATGGACTAAGTAGGACCAGGTCATCTGCATACATAAGATGATTGACAATAGAATTGCCCACTAGACAGCCTGTATTTGACCCATTTAACTGATTTGATAAGTCATCCATATAGACATTACATAAAATAGGAGATAGAATTCCTCCTTGTTGAATTCCATTGCTAACATGGAATGGAGCAGATACAACACTGTCCCATTTAACCTGAAACGTTTGATGGGCATACCAAAAGACTAAAATTCTCACTAAAAATTTAGGGACACCTCTATCTAGTAACAGTTTTTCATAGTTAATTCTATCAAATGCCTTGGATGCATCAATAAAGCATACAAATACAGATGAATTAAGACTTGTATACTTAGATACAATCTCTGTAAGAGCATAAATACAAAGGTTAGTACCATGTTTTCTTTTGAATCCAAACTGATTGTCAGTAGTAAGAACATACATTTCTAACTTTGTTAACAGGATTCTCCCCACTACTTTAGACAAGATACTGGCTAATGCAATAGGTCGATAATTGTCTATACTATTCAGTTTACCAGCCTTGTCTTTAAGCACAGGCAGTAACAGCACAGACATAATAGAGTTAGGTAGAACACCATGAACCAGGAAACCAGTAAAGCACATGGCTAGCAAAGGACTGAGCCTATAGCTGGCATATTTTAGATGTTCTGCAGTGATGCAATCCATACCACAGGCTTTGTTATTTTCCAACATGTTAATGGAATCATAAATATCTGCTGCCCTAACTATCATGTCTGCAGTGGGACCAGTAAGTTCATGATCGGTTCTAACTGTGTTACTTTTAACACAGTTAAAAAGGTTACAGTAGTGCTTACGCCATACCGCAGCTATTTTCTCCGGGCTACTAACACCCTCAATATCAGTAGGGGAGTTTTATTGTTATTTATGGCCTTGACCACTTTCCAGAAGTCAGTAAGATTGTTAGTCTGTAGCTTTTTGGCAAGCGAGTCTGCTCTCATTGTGTTTTCATTTTTCTTGATAAATGAAGTGCATGTTTAAATCTAGCCTTACACTTGCCTTACATTTGCTTTTACAAGAAGCTTCACTGGAAGCATTAAGACATTTCACAATATTAGCATACATGGCACAGAGTTTGTCAGCATGATGCACAACCTTGCAGTTTATATCCGAGCACATTAGGGCCTCTTTAGGCAATACAGTATTATTTAGAAAGCTGTCAGTTAGCAGAGAGTATCCAACCATATCCTCTTTGCTCAGTTTTGACCAGTCCAGTTTACTTGAGGGCGCAGCATTACTATTGTTGGCCAGCAGGGAGACATTCTCAATATTTAACAGTACAGCAATAGGTATGTGATCAGAGGTGGCAAGTCCATAACATATCTCTAAGCTTTCCAGTGAGGCATGAGCATCAGCTGTGGTCACAATATGATCTAGCCAGGACGTTGTGTTCCACACTTCACCAACATGGATAAAACTTGTATCAGGCAACAGAGCTTTACTAGATAGAATTAATTTAGAATCATTACAAATCTGCTGCAGGTGTTTTGCAAATAACGAACTGCTATCTGACATGTCAGCATTAAAATCACCCATGACATAGACACAAGATGAGCTATTGTCTTCTATGAAGGACTGAATAAAAGCTAACCTGTTCAGAAATTCATCCTCATGCTCATAAGATTCATAAGGTGTTTAAACATTTAAAATAGTAAATTTCTTTTCATTATATTTAAACTCTGGCCCAATGGCCCAGTCAGCATTTATACGCACCACCTTCATCAGTGGGTCATATTTGATGTTCCACAGAACAGGTACACCACCACCTATCCCACTACGAACCATTCTGGTGCTAAGATCGGTAGTGGACTCTCCAGCCCCATGGAAGTTCTTGTGTAGAGTGTTCAGCTTGTCCAGATCTTGTTTGGCCATCCAGGTTTCTTGAAGGCACAAAATGTCACACTTGTTCAGCAGTGTGTCCACCACCAAACGTCTTGATCTATCAGTAGCAGTGTGTCCTACTTGCAAACCGCGAGTGTTGTAAGAAACGACACGCATTATTGGTATATTGCTCCCCACACCAGTCCCGATTATGCCGGTCTTCTTTCTCTCATGCCTCGCTGGAGTTTTCACAGTGCAAGGTGTAGGGCGTCGACAGGCAGAGCTCTCAGGTACCTGCTTCAGTCAGCGTCTTTCCTTTACCACCATGCTCCACGCGGAGGGGCTGCGTTCGTCCCAGGGCTGTATCCATAGGCCAGGCTGGTTGACTGCCGTCAGTCTCACCAGGCGTTGCTGTCATCCACCCATTAATCCTGGAAGGGGTGTAGGGGGCGGTAGGATCAGGGCCCAGCGGCTTCTCCACCACAGTCGAGGAAGGACCCGGCACACTGGGCACAGGGCCCGGTAGTATCTCCGCAGCAGAGAGGCAGGCAGCCGAGGAAGTAGCGCCCGGGCCTGAGGGCTTCTCCACAGCAGTCAGACGGTTGTCGAGGGCAGCAGAAACCACCCGCAGAGTTTCACAGGTGGCTACCTGAGTGTTCATAGTTCTTTTTAGGTAGTCAATGTCAGCATTAATTTGCTGCATCTTCCCGAGGAGCTCTGACACATCTGTGGTTAAATGAGACGGGAGGTAATTCTTCCAGGAAATGCAAAACAAATCTTGGTCTATCTTCACCGCACTCATTGAGCACTTGCAGGCACAGTTTGACATTATTAAGGTCCTTCTTTTGTCCCCTGTGGGTTATCCATCGTTTGTTGTGTGGAAAGAGCTCTGATAAGACCGCCTTTGAAGACTCAATCCGTTCAGAGCTGAAACTGCTTGTAGCTAGCGACACAATATCGTTGTGGCTCAAAGTTCGCATTTTTACCACAATAAAGTTCAACAATTCATCCTCGACTATGACTTTACTGTCTTTAGTTCGATAAATCTCTGGTTTAATTCGAGAAAACTCTCAAGACAACTCTCCCGCAGCACACCGTGCTGCTGCACCGGCCGCCATATTGTATGATGTCAGGATATATACATGCACTTATACTGTGTTGTGGTTTAGATTCTGACCCCATCATGCATCGTGGAAAGAGATAGATGATTTTTCATCTTAAATAACATCATGTTGTCATACTATAACAGAGGAGATAAAGGGGACAGCTGTGCTAACGCTAACCGCTAGCAGGGCTCTGGCCTCTCTTGCTGCCCGAGAAGGCTGGAGCTAGCACCAACGATTAGTTCAGTGAACGTCATAAACGGTGCAATAATTACATAAATGTTGTTATATTGTCTTGAGATTACGATTCCAACTTGCCATGCTTTGTAGAAAGAGACGAGTAGACGTTTTTTCACCTTAAATGAATAAATAAATAACATCACACTGTAACCGAGTAGATAAAAGGGACAGCCGAGCTAACCGCTAGCAGGGCTCTGGCCTCTCTTGTTACCTGAGATGGAGGCTACAGGTCTGGCTGGAGCTAGTGTCAACGATTAGCTTGGCTAACATAATAAACTGTCAAGTAATTACATATATGTTGTTATATTGTGTTAAGACCAGAGGTTGCGCTAGACTTTTTCATTGTCCGTCATTTTGACGCACAGGTTAAAAAAAAATCCGTCATAATCTATTTTTATCTGTCATTTTAATTTTCCTTTTTTAGTCATAATAAAACATAGTCAATAGCATTTAATTTTCATTCATTCGTTTTTAATGCAAATTCAATTAGAAGAAAAGGCATGAGAAAAATTTCCCTGCAGTGACATCGGTGGCCACTAAAAACACCAACTGTGGCCATATGCGTAAATGAACAACGCAATTTTACAAAATCTTGAACAATCTTGAACAATCTTCAGAAATCAGCTGAATTTAACTCAGTTCACCTGCTGCGGCCTGAACTCAGTCTCATTCACATCTTCCTCCTGTTGCGCATGGAGTGAAACAGGGTGCCTGCTCGTGCATAATCGAATTCATCTAGTGAGGTTGCTGCAGAGGCGATTGTCATTAAATTTTGTACATTTGCCTCGGACAGACGGCTTCTCATGGCTGTTTTAATATTGTTTTGAAGGCTGAATCCGCGCTCTGCTGCCACACTGGAGACTGGAATAACAAGTGCCAGCTCAGCCAAAGTTTTAAAGTCAGGGAACATTTCTCCAAGGGAAGTAATCAGAAGTCGGCAGGACTCTCTGAACGAGGGGTTTCCTGATCCTGCAAGCACTGGTTTCACCAGGAGGAAATCCCATTCCATGCGCTCCCTCTGCACTGGTGGTTCAGCTGCTCCGGTTGGTGACCCGTAGTGGTCACAGATGCGCTCCAAAGTCTCCTTTCCATAACGGCCAAAACATCAGTCAGCAAGTGAGTCAAAGCAGGGAACGTATATTTTTGGAGGTGTTTTCTGATGCCTTTAGCTACGGGGCAGTTTCTCGCAACTTCCTCCTCCTCCAACTCCGACACCAGTGCAGCCCAGTTAGCACGTATGCCTTTAACGGTCCTCTCGAGCGACAGCCAGCGTGTAGCCGATGGTTGTTTAAGGCTCAGCAGGTCGTGTTCCCCCATCTCTTTTTGGAGCTCATTTAGTCGGTGTGTTCGGATGGGAGAATTCTTGTAGTATGTGTATATGTTATTAACTGTGGTCACATATGCACTTACATTACGCACAGCTGCGGAGGCGTCGTGGGCAGCAAGCACTGTCCTGTGCGCACCACAGTGAATGTTTACGAGGAGGGGACAGTCATTCTGACGCAACAGCTGTGCAACTCCGGCCTTTCGACCCACCATCACATTCGCTCCATCACTCCCAAGTCCAACAACCCGAGCCATGGAGACCCCACGGCCCAAGAGCAACTCTTTTATTTTTGCTGTGATGCATTCAGCAGTGCCAGAGGGTATTTTGTAATTGCCGATGAACACAGTTTCAGGCTCCCCCTTATCTTGTAGTGTCAGATATGTGATCAGCATTTTCTCCACTGAGATGTTAGTGGTTTCATCTACTATTATTCCAACATATCTGCTGTTGGTGATGCGGTCATCAATAGCGCTGGTTATGGTTTTCGCTAACGCCTCCTCCATCTGTCTGACTGTGTCATGGTGGGTGTATGTGTGTGCGCTGTTGAGGTTAGGGCAGCCGGCAGACTCTAAGAGCTTTATCAGGTCTGGGTACAGGTTGCAGGGGGTGTTCGTTTGAGCCATGTGCAGCACAACTTTAAGTTGTGTTTTTAATGCCTTGTTACATGCAACCTGTGATTTCTCCACATGCTTAATCATAGCAACACTCTGTTTGATCGCCTTTGAAGCCGCGATGTGGCTGGAGCTGCTTTGGTGGTCACTTAATGCTGATTTCTGCATAGTGGTGCACCCTCGTACAAATCCGTTGTTCATGTTGGCTTTCTTACATGTGTTGCAGTAAATTTTTCCATCTCCCCGCCTCAACCAGAAGTAGTCCTGCTCCCACTGAACTCTGTACTCTCTCCTGACCTGTTTGCTCTCGCTTGCTCGCCCTGTAGATGTGGAGGGCTGAATATTTGTTTGTTCTTCATCCTCCACTTCATCAATCCCCCTTTTTTCGCCATTTTCACCGTTACTGGGCTTTTGGAAAAAACTACGTACACTAAGCTGCCGTGACATTTTGCCAAGTGAAGAAGTCAAAGAGGTCACGCATAAAGACTAGCCAACGGCTAATTAATACAACAACAGCCGCACCCTGCCACCAAGTGGTCAGGGGTGGAAATTGCAACCCGTCAAAATGACAGATGGCCTTCAGATTTGTCCGTCAAATCTTAAAAAAATCCATCAATGACGGAGAATTCTCAGTTAACGCAACCCCTGGTTGAGACTGAGATTCCAACTCGCCATGGTTTGTAAAAAGAGACAACTACATGTTTGTTGGGTTTTTTGTTCTTGAAATAACATTAAATTACCATCGAGAAGATGTGACAGACAGCAGCGCTAACGCTAACAACTAGCAAGCCTCTTTCCTCCGCTGAGCAGAGAGCTTCTGAGAACAGGGGGTGGGGCAGGTGGAGTGCCAGGGGAAATGGGAGGTGTGGCTGACATGCAGGTTTGTTTTGGTGTAAAGCTGATACAAAATTGCGACCACTAGTGGTAAATCAGTTTTGCATATTGCTTCTTTAAAGAGATAAATTCTCTTCAATATTGCATTGTATTGGACCACAGTATCGTGTTGTGTTGATTTTGTGCATGTTTTTGTGTGTTTTGTTGGTTCTCAGTGGATGACAGAGATGTGGAAGTCTGACCCTTGCTACAAAGGTTATGGGGTGGATGGGTCTCTGTGCTCCATCCTCATCTACCTCAGTGAGGTACCTCATCGCATAAAGAAATTGTTTAATTATTTAATAAATAAAATTATTATAAGATGAAAACTGTATACTTGTGTGTTTGTGCTAGTGTTTAGTGTTAGTGCTGATGTAACTGCACCATCTTTCTGTCTGTGTTATGTTAAGATAGAGCACTGGTGTCCTGTGCTTCCTGGTCGAGTGAAACAATCACCTTCAGCACAAAAGTCAGAGGTAAATGCAAAGCTTAATGAATGCAGAACTGTATATATATGTATGTGCTATAGAAGTGTTCTTCTGTTGTGGTGCGGTATGTAGAATGAATGCACACAACCTTTACAAACCTGCTCTACCAGAGTAGCGTCATTTCTGGTTAACAGACTTGTAGAGTACACCCTGATCTGTACATTTAAATTCTTCCCATTAGTTTGTATTGTTCTTTGGGTTTGTCCCTTTGAGGTGTCAACATAATGTAGGTATCAGATTTTAATCAGCAAATTCCTGTATTGGGTTTTCAAACTACATGCTGCTCAGCATGAGTGGACACTGACAAATGAAAAGGAAAAACAGCAGTAATGACTTTGGCACTAATTTGTAGAGCAAAGTAATTCTATAAAATTGTGAATATTATTAAATGTGCCTAGTGTTTTCTTCATTTATCCAGGCAGTGACTGGCCATGCAGTGGTACGGGACAGTCTAAACAGTTTGTATCCGTTTCTGGAAAACAAAGCCCAGTTCAAGTGGATTCTCCAAAGAATTCGCAGTATGGAAGAGATTTGGGTAGAAGCTGGACGCTCGCTTTCAGCCAAATACAACGTCACAGGGCGGAAAGCCAAACACGTAATGTATCCTCCTGATGTTTTTGTTGGATTAAGATTTATTTACATAACGCCACTTGATATTAAAGCATCTACAAAAAAGAAACTTCAGAGGTGGATGCAATATTTTGTCAAATTGTTTTAACAATGGTAAAATTTGAATCCACTTGTTTTTGGTTGATGTCAATGTTGAGTCAAAAACAACAGAAGTCAAAGAAGAGATGCACATCCGAACAAACAAAACACCCTCTCCGAGGCAGCCAGGTGCAGAGCTCAAAGTAACTCAGTAGAAATGTGAAAATGAAAAGCTCGCACACTGGTAGGGCTCCACTTCCAGTGATATTTATTGCACCTCGGGTAACGTTTCGAGCCAAGCGGCAGCTCTTCATCAGACGAATGAGCAAGAACAA
>MDSQ01000294.1_pt1 | contig 11491 bp, 13 predicted proteins | sample 1008251 | NCBI WGS metagenome assembly MDSQ01 (sample SAMN05526597, study PRJNA338239) | gut metagenome | isolation source: Hindgut content | host: Naso unicornis | place: Saudi Arabia: Red Sea | collected 2016-05
ACTAAAAAAACATTTAAAAAACAAACAAACAAACAAACAAACAAACATAAAACGAGAGGCAAAAAGAAAACACAAACATTGTCTTGTACTGATGACCAAAGACCTGTTGAAATTGCTAATCCTCCATGCTATCCATTATGGAAGTTAGTAAGGTATCTAAATAGGCCAAATAGGGCTGCCAAATGTCAATAAAAGTATTGTAATCATTTCTTAATGTGTATGTGATCTTTTCGAGTGGAATACAACTGTTCATTTCCGAAATCTATGTTGCAATAGGGAGATGGGAGTCAGACTTCCATGTAATAGCTATGCATTTTCTGGCAATGCACAAGGAAACTGCAAGAAATTTCTTTTGGGTCTTTCTTAATTGTGCATCAATTCTTGTAGAATCTCCTAACAAACAGGTTTGAGGACATGATGGGAGTTGTAGCCCAAGAAGTTTTGTCATGATGATGTCTGAGAAATCGTGCCAAAAGGTTTTTAGTTTAGTGCATGACCAAGTGCAGTGAAGAAATGAGCTCTCATCAATACCACATCTAAAACACAAACTGGATATCTCAAGTTTATATTTTTGCAATTTCTGTGGAGTAATATAGGTTTGATGGAGGAAGTTATAATGGGTAAGTCTGTATCTAGAATTAATAGTGGCAGTTAAACTTTTATGACATAATTCAGACCAGAGCTCTGGACAAATTGTGATACTCAAATCAGACTCCCATCTCTCCCTTGATTTATGTAATCCTGGTTTTGGAGCATCATTCATCAAAAGACAATACACTTTTGAAATGAGACGAGGTGCATTGCCCTCATGGAGCAGTCTTTCCAGATCACTGAGTGTAGGTAAAGTCATTGTAGGTCCCAGAGAAGTTTTGAGAAAGGATATTAACTGTAAATAACAAAAGAAATTTCTGTTGGACAAATCATACTTCTTCCTCAGGTCCTCAAAAGACATCAGTGATCCGTTCTCATAACAGTCCTCCAAATAACCAACTCCTTTCTGATGCCATGTTTCCAGAGTCTTGTTATCCAGTGACATAGGTATGAGTCTGTTCTGTTTCAGAGGGGTTTTGGGTGAAAAATTATTTTCCAGTCCAATACACTTAAGGACTTCATACCATGTTTTGATGATATGTGTCAAAATAGGGTCGTCAGTTCTACTGGAAATGGTTGTAGGCGTCCATTTATAGACAAATTCTGCAGGAGCGTTTTCTTTTAGCGCAAACATTCCAATTAAAACCCATGGTGGGCTATTTTCTCCTTCAAAAAGAGTAATTTAGGTTTGATGGAGGGAGTTATAATGGGTCAGTCTGTATCTAGGACACTAGTCGCATTTGTGGGCAGCCAAGTAATGCTTTTTAAGATTAGGTAGTCTAAGAACCCCCAATTTATTATCTGTTGAGACTCTTGGAATTTTACCATTCCAAATAAATTGGCTAATATGTTTATTAAGGTTCTTAAAAATCCTGAGTGGCAGTGGAATTGGTAAGGACTGAAAAAAACTATTGTAACCTTGGTAATGCATTCATTTTAATACAATTTATATAGCCAATCAAAGTCATAGGTAAATTAATCCATTTTTGCAAATCCTCTATAATGTGACTAACTAGTGTCAAGTAATTATTTTTATATAGATTTTTAACATTATTATCCACCATTATTCTTATCTTATCCCATTTGGGAACCATTTTAAAGGGGCTCCTTTGCTGATATTCGACATAATCAAAAATTTGAGAGTGGAAGAATTTCACTTTTTTCATAGTTTACTTTGTATCCTGAGACAGACCCGAAAGTATGTAAAACTGTTTGCAAATTAGCAAGGGAGTCAGCTGGACTTGTTAAATACAGAATAATGTCATCTTACAGAAGATTTAGTTTATGTATTGTTTGTATTGAATTGTGTTTGTTCACGTTTATTCCCTTTATCTCCGAATCTTGTCTGATTGTCTCAGCCAGTGGTTCGATGGCTATAACAAAAAGCCCAGGGGATAAAGGACAACCTAGTCTGCTAGATCTGCGAGATTTTCTCAGCTCTGTATGTGCATAATGTATTATATTTTAATTTTTTATTGACAATAAGCTGTAAATGTTCTTGTCCTTATGTTGTTTAAAGTCTTTTTCCAGGCTAAGAATTTCGCTTTCTAAATCTTCCATTTCTGCTGCATGGGATTTTTTTAAGCTCTTTTGTGTAGGAAATTATTTGGCCTCTTAGATAGGCTTTTAATGTGTCCCATAGTATGAAACTATAAGGAGAGGAGACACAATTTGTTTCACAAAATAATTTAATTTGTCCCCTAATAAAGTTACATAAATCTGATTTTTTAAGGAGGGTCGGATTCAAAGGCCACATATACATACTTGGTCCTTTTACGGGCATTTCTATGGACAAAGTGAGTGGAGAGTGATCAGAGAGTATTCTTGGTAAATATTCAGATTCTAACGCTCTATAACTTGAGTTGACAGTAAGAAAAAATCTATCCTAGTGTGTGAATTATGACGGCCCGAGTAAATGGTTTGGGGGTGCAGCTGCCTCCAGATATCCGTTAGATTTAAATCATTCACAAACGACAGAGTAGTTGAGGCTGATTTCGTTCTAGAAGTGGAAGTTGCAGATTTATCCAGAATTGGATCTAAACAGAAATTAAAATCTCCTCCAATGAGGATATGTTTATGGCCTCCTGATACTTTCAAAAACATGTCCTGAATAAAGGAAATGTCATTGTAATTGGGAGCATAAAGGTTTAACAAAGTCCAGTATTCTGAATAGATTTGACAATTTATCAAGAGATAGCAGCCTAATGGATTGTTGATTGTATCCTGACTAGTAAGGGGAATATTTTTATTTATTAAAATAGCGACTCATCTCGCCTTGGAACTGAAAGATGAAGAAAAAACTTGGCCAATCCATCCTCTGTTTAATTTTTTTATGCTCTTGCAGGGTAAGATGCGTCTCCTGGATAAAGGTTATATCCGTATGAATCTTTTTTTAAGTATGTTAGCAGTCTTTTCATTTTAATGGGCCCATTTAAACCTGAAAAACATTAAAACTGACAAATTTCAGCCCCAGTGTGGGTAGCTATAGAGAAGGAACTTACACACCCCTACCCGGTGCAGGCCTTTATTACTCAAACTAGTGATGTGATTCCATATGATAAACCAATCCTCACCTTCTCGCAGGAGACATGGCAAGCCACACATAAAATAATGGGCTTAAATCCAAATTTGACAAATAAAACATCGTTATGGCATAATAAAAGCCTCAGGATAGGTAGAAAAACATTTTCTTGTGGGGGTTGGGTCAAGCTGGGCATTGTTTATATTAGCGATTTATTTGATGGAGACCAGTTTCTTTCTTTTGAACAATTAAGGGTAAAGTATAAACTTTCAAACAAAGATTTCTGGAATTATCTACAGTTACGTAGCTGTGTGCTGTCACACATTAAACAATTACCGCTTTCACCTAGAACTGAAATACAAATTAGACTGGAACAGAAGGGGCACTCCAAAAAGAAAATAGCATGCTTTTACAAACTCTTTAGGGAGTCCCAGCCACCTGGGTTTCGAGGGTTTAAGAGATGCTGGGAAAAGGATATAGGGGAAGAGATATTTGGTGAAATATGGGCGCAAATTATTGGATCATGGTTTAAAGTATCGAGGGAAATGCAAACCCGTTTGATTAGTTATAAAATTATTAATAGGATATATTGGACTCCACGTAAAATGGCACAATTAGGACTTAGTAGTTATTACTGGATGCAGGATAGTGCTGCGAAACTGGAAGACGAGAGGAAGTGTATCTGTGAAGGAGTGGTTTGATGAAATGGCCAAGATTTCTTCCTCCAAGAAGCTGTGTTACAGATTGCTTGACAAGGAAGAGCTATATATGAGAATATGGGGCCTTTATACAGCAGTGTCTTATACACTTGAGAGTTGCACCTTTTTCTTTTATTATTGTTTTTACTATCAATCACCCCGCAATATTATGCACAACTTTGTATAAGTGTCAGATTGTCTCCATTGGACTCCCTCTGTGTGTTCGTTTTGTTTTGTAAATGTCTGTTTTGGCATTGAGGTATGGTATGCATGGGTATGTCCTTTTCCTGCTGAAAAATAATAAAAAGTGAATTACAAAAAAAACATGGTCAATAAACTACGTGAATTTCATAAGAAAAACTGCTGCAGTGGGAGACGAATTACGTGCACCAGTGTTCTCTGCCATGGCAACGTTGTCTTGAGCATTCTCTGACAAGTTCATGGTCTCTCCAGCATTTTTGCAATATCTATGTTCTCTCCAGTGTTCTCTCTAATGGTGAGCATCTCTCCAGTGTTCTGTGTCATGCTGCTGTCCGTACTTGTGTGACCTGTGCAGTCCTGTTTTCTGATCTAACCTACAAAACCAAAACACAGGAGAAAAAACAGAGGAGAAGATGAAAAATGGTTAAGATCAATTTTGTTACATTATTTCCACTGGTATGGCGAGTTGTAAAGATAATATTGTGTGGGCCTGTTTTTGTAAAAATAAAAATTTCATATCCAAACTCTTAAGATGGGATGTATATCATCAAATTGCCAAGGCACTACTGATAGAATTATCTTATGGCTATAATCTGGCATATTTACTACTCAGTGTTCAATAATTTGTACTGTCCTTTGTTTAAAAATTTAAATTTATTTAAAAAAGTAAAATGTTGCATTTAACAGATCCTTCTGCTTTAAGCGAGTAAGACAATAAGATGTTAGTAAAGGCAGCTCAAATCTGGACTTTTATTTAACATCCTTAACATATGGAATTAAATTTAGATTTTGACATTAACAACACCAATATTGTGTATGTGCTGTAGTATAATGGCATGCAACTTCTTTCCTAGTGATGGTTGTACTTTTAAATCCAAAAAAGATGTTAAGTTGCAGTTACAAGTTCGTTTAAAGAACATTATATTGATTTCTTTATTTGTCCATTTATTTAAGGACACATGGTTTTATGTTAAGTATGTTGATTAAAATGGATCATTTGTCCCTGAATGTTCCCATCCATCCAGGTCACAGTTATCTCAAAGAGATTGACTTGAACAACTGGACTTGGTTATATCTTTGAAGACTGGGCCCAGTCTAGACAGACACGCATGAACTGTTGAAGCCCCTTTGATGAGAGGCGAAATGTCTTCAAAGGCACATAACTAAGTCCAGTTGCTTTCCGTTCAGTCTCTTTGAGACACTTATTATGTCAGGAGTTTGTTTACATACTCTGATATTTCACATAACTATGTGTCATACCCAAGTTTTGCACATTTTTGTGAACCAAGCAACATACGAGTGAGTAATTTTAAATGCATAGGCTGCATCTAAAATCCCTCCTACTTAAGATAACCAGGTAAGCAAACATACCGTTTTCAATGAGGCCTGCTAGGCTTGACAGCAGTTCCTGACGAATCCATTGGATTTGGGAATTGTTTGCTTGGTGCACCATCAACAAAGGGCTTTTATCAAAAAGGACAAAAAAATAAGATGTATTATAGATTTCTACCTGACATACTGGGCTAGCAAGTTTTGGCTAGCGACAGAAACAACAGCGTTAGCTGGCTGGCTAAACATTACTGGAACATCACTTATGTTACACATATATGATATACATTATATTGAAAAGCATATTGTTTTGTCTTACCTTCAAGCATAGGTAAGTATTCTTAGTGATACTCAATGCGTTGAACTGCGATTGAACAGAGTTTAATCCAAAGAAGACATTTCTCAAAATCTGTCTTGGGTTTTGGAAATGGGATGAAAAAAACTCCAGGATTACGCTAAGGATATCTTGAGTCACTGTTGCAAATATCCCAGCACATCTTTTAACCATTTTTACACAGCTTGAGGGATCTCTATTTCACCCTGTCACAACTGAAAGACCGTGTCCAGAGCAAAACTTGTCTAACCAAGGCTGAGTAGGCAACGGTTGATATGTGCGAGGACCCTCTGATTGGTTGGTCAGCAACCCAATCAGAAGGCCAACAAAGGGTCAATTAGGCCGCATCTTCTTTTACATCTTTCAAATGTCACTCAACCAGCAGAGGGTGCCAAAGAGCTGGAAACAGAGCACAATGTCCCCAGTGGCAAAAAAAACAAAACAAAACAACAACAACATTGCAAGGTATTAAATGACTTCAGGCCTGTTGCTCTGACCTCATTAGTTATGAAACCCTTTGAAAGACTAATGAAGAAAGAACTTCTCCCTACTTTTGACCCACTGCAGTTCAGGGCTGGTCATGTGTGAAGACTGCCACACTTTTAAACCTGATTCTTAAACATCTTGAAGGCAGTAAAACACATGCCCGACTTCTCTCTGTGGATTTTTCGTCAGCGTTTAACACTGATCAGCCCCATATTTAAATGGAAAAGCTCATTAATATTTTTAGCCTGGATTTTAATGTTGTGGGATGGATCCTTAATTTTTTAACAAACAGAATAGAGAGAGTGAGGGTGAATGGACATATGTCAGATGTTTTACCTTCATCCAGTGGATCCCCTCAAGGCTGTGTCCTCTCACCAGTCCCTCATGTGCTGTACACCAACGACTGCTGGAGCCGGTATGACAACAGATTCATTTTAAAATTTGCTGACGGTTCTGTCATCGTAAGTCTCCTTCACGACAATGAAATAATCATGGTACCGTCGTTGATGAATTTGTGCAGTGATGTGATGACTCATTTCTGCAACTGAATGCTGCCAAAACAAAGGACGTGTATCGATTTTAGGCAGCAGCTTACACCCTCCCAGACCATCATTAAGGGTCAGTCGGTACAGTCTGTGGAGAGGTGTAAGTATCTTGGGACTCTAATTGATAATAAACTGAACTTAAATGATAACACTGATTATGCTGTGTAAGAAGGGTCAGCAATATCTGTTCTGCCTTTGGGAACTGTCTTACTTTCACGTGGATCGGGCCCTCATGACCCTTTTTTATAAATCTTGCATTGAGTCTGTTCTTACTTTTTCCATGCTTCGTTAATGTGCTGGTATGAGAACCTCAGCGTCAAGGCAAAAAGTTTACTCAACAAGACAGTGAAGATGAGTAGCAAGATATTGGAAGTACAGCAGAGCATGTTGTCCAACCTGTATACCAGACAGGTAGGAAGGAAGGCTAGAAGCATCCTGTCGGATGCCACCCACCCCCTGTATAATGAATTTCAGACTTTGCCTTCTGGCTCCAGGTTCAGGTTCCCCTCGTTGAAGAGTAACAGGTATAAGCAGTCCTCTATCCCTGCAGCCATCTCTGTTTTAAATGTCGGCCAGGGGAGGAGTTAGCAAGCCCTTAACTGGCTGAGTAGTACTGTGGCCACACGTTAAAACATGTAATTAACATGAGGTGTTTCTGCTCTTCATATTCTGTGTGTATGTATTCTGTTATTGGAGATTCAGGTCCTCAACATCCCAGCAAAGAACAACAGCTTGGACAGTATTACTGGACAGCTGAGAATGAGCTTGGAAAGAGGACATCTGAACATGTCCTTTTAAATGTGAAATGTGAGTGAAATTCATTCTTTTTTAAAGCAGTAAATAACTTTGGATTGGCCAAAGCCCAAGTTTGCAGATTATCAGTGAAAATAAATTATGAATACATACAGGTAATACTGCACTTTTCACATGATCTTAAGTAAATGCACCTAAAATTACACAATTGCACAATTTTGGAGGAGGCTAAGATGAACTGATCTGAAGCGATTTAGCTACTGTTGATGTTTCTTATAAGAACTGATGTCTACTGATGTAGCTTCAGTATATGTTAAAAAGGGAGTTTTACTATTTTCATGATAGGCATCAATATTTAACCTAAAAGCCATCAGGCAACCAGATGTTGCCACATCAGCCATCATATGAGATGCTTTAACATACCATTAGCTTCTAAATTAGATACAACTCACATGAAGTATAATTAAAGATTTCTGAGACTGTTCATGTTGTGCACAAACACAGCACTGCACAACAATGTGCATTCAGAAAGTGCAAGCCATGACATTTATGAGCAAGTATTTTAAGTGACACTGATCCTCATTTACCAATGCTTAAGAACAAACTTGTTCTTAAAACCCACTTACACCCACACCGCTTAGATTTTCACTGTCAACTGTCAATATGTTAGGCCCACAATAAACTACATCCCGAGACTGCTATGCCAAAAACACTGATATATAAGCACATAATAAAAGGTAAAAAACTTTAAAGGTACTAAAAGACATGAACATCAATATAACTAGAGAGGGACTGGGTAAAATACACAATATAATTACTCAAACCAACCCAACAAGAACTCAAACAAATATCTTAATGTAGGTGGGTTAAACTGCACTTTTGGAGGGATATGTGTGTAATGTTACAATAACAGAGGAAACTGTCACAAAAAAATAAGCAATGTAGGATAAATCCACCACTACAAACAAAGCAGTTCATAATGTTGATGCACCTAAATTATTCAGGTTATTCACAACAAGCAAAGGTGACCCAAACCACGCAAGAAAATGCACATGCAAGGTAGCTTACTCCACCAATTAGACACATCCAGGCTACTCTAAACTGATGTTTCATTACCATTTTTGGTTCAGTAAATTCTCCCTGTCCATAACCTGTCATTGTTAGTGACAAATTTTGGTTCGAGCCTCTATCTAGATTGTGTCAGTACCCACCCCCACTACACACCTACTCACACATCAACCACGGATTTTACCACAGGCCCAAACTTTCAATGAAACTACAAGAGAAGCTATGTTACTTCATTTTGACACTCATTTGTCTGAATTGGGGTCTTCTCTTTGTAGCTTAGGTAAATGATACTATCAGTGATGCTAACTTTAATCTCACTGAAGTATTGACATACCATGTTGGCATCTGGTTTTTGTCACAGCTGCACTGAGGTCAGGCACTGGAAAAAAACTCAGTATTGTCCTGTTTGTTACTCTCCTCCTCCTCTTCTTCTTCTTCCCATGGATTAGGTGAGCAATTCTGTATCAATATGGTAATGTTCATAATTCTCATAATTCAGTGATTTGTTCACTACAAATATTGATAAATTTAATCAATGTTTCATTGATTCTCCTATTGAGAAAATACAGGTTGTTCAATCAACAGTATGAGCTTGGACAGAGATGAGACAACAGAGCACAGATGAGAAAGAAGAATTCAAGAATGTACCCCAACTTCAAACCACAATCGTATTGTATACAGAACAACAGAATCTAATGTTTTGTTAGATATGCTAGTGACATGGGGCTAAAGAATGGTAGTGTCACGTCGTGGCAGATCACCGATCAATCACTTCATCACATTAGTTTGGATTACAATGTCTCACACACTAGCAGGTAGATTGCCATGGAATTTTCTGTTAGTGTATGCTCACCAGAGGATGAATTTGACTGACTTAAGTTATCCCCTAGAGTATGTGCTGTTGATCCCCTAGTGAAATTAATAAAGAATGAATGGTAGTAACTTAAACCCCTGACCTTTGCTGTCATCAGATCAAAAATTCAGTCTACTTACATTCCCCATTGGCCTATCTTTCTCTGTCTATGTAGTGTTTATCTCGCACTGGAATTAAGCGCTTGCGCAATGAGAGACAAAAAGAATGCTGGTAGCTTAAGGCTATGTTGGCAAAGGCTTACTGCACGATAGACGACCAGCTCACATAAAGTAAGGATGACAAAGGCATAGCACTCAAAAGCATCATTCGTTGTTTGCTGATACTTTCCCACCAGTTACTTCTCTCACACTGTAATGATCTGTCTGTGTGATATCTTGTATAGCTCCAGATAAATGGACATGAACTACAGAGGCTTCTTCTCCATTTTACTGGTTACCAACGTGATAAATCAAACATGATCAAAATGATTGATTACCTGAACTGAACGCTGAACGGACGTGCAGCACTTTCTCTTTAGCTGGCCACATATGCCCTCTGCTCACTGCGAACAATTTAAAAGACACTGGACATGGGCTCTAACAAAGTCCTTGAAGAAAACAGAGACCCAAGGTGAAAGTCTTGCTGTACTGAACTTGCTTGTTCTCCAGCTCTTACCGTTCCAGGTTCTGCCAAGCCTCACCTGCTGCCTGGATGTCCACAGAGTGTTTTCTGGGTCTCAAACATTGCACAACGCACATCAAGGGCTCCTAAACTGACAGAACTTAGACCACTGACCCCAGTTTGAGATATTTGGATATTTTTGTCAGTTTTGTTTGTTTCTTACAGTTGGCTGTGTGCTGCAGCTGGCTCCAGCATCTTCTCACTGCTGACACCAATGTGTCTCCAAAATTAGAAAAAGTCTGCGTCCTTTTACGCACGGTGCCGTGGTTGCTTCATTAAGAGGATGGGCTAAGATTTGATGGTAATGAATGTTCTTTACTCCACTTCACATTCTCACAAGTCCGCTGTTACACACAGATCGCAGGTTTATACATGCAATAGTCAGCAATAAGGCAGTGCTTATGGAGGAATCCTGAGCTCCATGTTTCATTTCAAAATCTAATATAAGCTCACAACCCACTTGATTCCCCCTCTGACTGTAGATTTTGATCATAATATCACTCAATATCAATTCAATATCATTCAGAGCTTGCAAGCTTTGAAGAGAAAGAGAGAGAGTGAAAAAGGGAAATTGCCCTGATTTAGGGCCTCACTGATGTTAAATAGGACTGCTGTAACTGCTTGTGGCAATTAGCGCTGGTTTTGAAAATTAGATGATACTTTCAACAATGCTTATTTGGTTAGGAAGGGGGCAATTTTCCCTGAATCTTTGAGTATTCACTGATTTACATACATACAAATGGGACAGGCACAGCCAGGAGTGGCAGAGCAGTTTGCCTGCATTTCAACCTTTGCACGTGCTTTGTGGATTGCACGCTATCTTTTTGTCTCATTTGCAGGTTTAGCGGCTGCAAAAGCAGTGCAATCCTTTTGTGGATCCGGCCCTGAGAAAACATACCTATAAATATCATATTGCATTTCTGCCAATAGATCTCCCAAATTCCTACACACAGGACTTTTAACTTGGCTTTAATATTTTGAAAAAAAATATTGCAATATGAAAGTGTGCATTTCTTGTATGTAAAGATTACATTACTCACCAAACCATATTGTGTATATAATTGTGGTCTGACAAAAATGTTGAATTATTTCCTTCCATTTAAAATATTCACATTCAGTATCCTTTTTTAAAATTGCTTCTAGAAAACATCTTATTGTACGGCTTTTACTTAATTATTTTTTGGGATTGTTTACATGTTTTAAAACTGGGTTTATAGCCTAAAGACGAGCTGAAATGCCTTTTTCCAGAGCTTCTACTGCTGTGTTGTGACATATTCGCTATTCAAACAATTGTCAGGTTCAGACAGACAAACTGGGACCCACAGAGCAGACCAGAGACAGACAGATGAGTAGACGCAGTATTTATTAACAGTCCAGGGTCAGTACACAAAATGGCAGTCAGCAAAGGCAAAAGTACAAAAACACGTTGCA
>MDSQ01000295.1_pt1 | contig 11490 bp, 9 predicted proteins | sample 1008251 | NCBI WGS metagenome assembly MDSQ01 (sample SAMN05526597, study PRJNA338239) | gut metagenome | isolation source: Hindgut content | host: Naso unicornis | place: Saudi Arabia: Red Sea | collected 2016-05
ACTAGTAGTACAACATTATTTAACGAAAAAATCCTGAGTGAATGTCTATTATTGATGTGTATTTTTTATTTGTGCTTAATTTAAGAGATTTTAAAGCTCACTGCTGTTGTCCTCAGTCGGACACTTCGGCTCTGACGTAGCTTCCGGTCTTTTCGCGGTATTTCCCAGTGGCGATCAACACTGAAACGCAAGTGCAAGTATTTTATCCGTGTTTCAGAGCGCACACGTTGAATTTCACAGGTATTCGTAAACATTTTCATGTTAGGAAAGTGACTGTTAAGACAAAAGGCAGTAAGATCGCTGCTGTTTTTTAAGATTTCCCAAATATAACAGTACACAAAGATTTAATGCAAAAACGCCAAATGAGCTGTTTAAATTTCTAATATTGTGTATAAGCTAGGCAAAATAAAGCATGTACCCTGCTGGGTAATCAATGACAATAATATTGGTGTGTGTGTGTGTGTGCTCTTCAGTATAATATACTATGTTATGTATAGGTTTTACCAATATGAAGTGTTTTAGACACTCAAATTTGCTCATGTGGTTTACGTTGATGGCTGAAAAGAGAGAGGACAAAGATGTGGTGAGGAAAGAGAGGGAAAGGGACAGAAAGAGACAAGAAGAAGATGACAGGAAGATAAAAGTGGAAAGGTAGGTAATGTGTCTGTGTGTGTGTTAACAACAATGACAGTGGATGATTAAAATCACCAAAAACAGGATGTTGAAAAAACAAGGAGTGCATTAAAATAGAGCAGTGCAACACACACGATAAAACAAGAACAAAAAAATCTAAAATACATTCAGAAGGCCTTTCGGGGGAAAAAAAATCTTTAAATGTGGTTTAAAAGATGATGCTGATGTAGTCAGTCGTAGTTCCCCAGGCAGGTCGTTCCACAGCTGAGGGATCCGAACAGCAATTGCTCAGTCCCCTCTCGTCTGTAAGTGTGAGCTGGAAACAGTCAGTGGGTTCCAGCCTGAAGATCATCGACTGCACAGCGGTTTGTACGAGGAGAGCAGCCCTGCTGTGTACTCTGAGGTCACCTGCAAGTCCACGATCAGGTGACACAAACAGTTGATGCATTGTTTCCAAGTTTGTGTCTCTGCAGATTGGAGACTGTGAATGGATGGGGTAAGTGTCAGTCAGCTTTTAATTTGGCCAATCTGAGGCTTGCAATCGTCTGTCAAAATAAACTCTAGCAATACACAAGAAAAGCATTATGGGAAGAGTAGTTTGAGAACAAACTGGAACCCCCCCAACAAAAATGATTCCATTTATGTTAAAACTGGAGGCGACAACGTCTGAAGATCAAGCTAGCTGGTGGCGCTTCAGTCCAGGATCCACATGCTGCAGCCTTCGCTTTTTGCCTGTTTGTGAGCACTGCCGGCACGATGAGCTTCAGACATGCTGCTGTGTTTAGAGAACCGTCACGCAACCAGGACAGCATGGCGTGCATCGAGCCGTTCTCATCACAGTGAGGAAACGGCTGTTTGCTCTGTACTGCAGGACTGTTTGTGTTCAACAAGAGAAAATCATACAATATTTACTCCATTTAATCTGGCACTGTGATTACTGAACATGGACTATAATTACAGCACAGTTTCCACTACCATTGTCTCTTTAAATCATTTTCTGAAGACTTTACATTTCATGGTTTCATGTTTTGTTGACAGGGAACTCCTCATTTATGTCAAGCTGCTCAGAGGTAGTAAGGAAGTTCTGCCCAAGACAGCAAGACAGCTTTTTAAAGTCCGAATATTCCCAAAAGAACATCAAATAAGCAGCTTCGCAGTCTGGCATCGTTCTGCCGTCAGAGATATTTACATGGAGCTGATTGAAAGGAATGCGTCTTTATTGTTTCATGGTCAGAGCTAAAGAGTTTCAGGACTCCGTCATCTTTCATGTTTCTGGCTTTGCATTTATTCCATTTAGTTTTGGAACTGGGTCAATTCGTTGATTGTGAAGAATCTTGGCTCGTCCCCTGGGGGGTGGGGGGTGGGGGGTAATTGGCTGCAGGTTCTGGACTTCAGCCTATGGTGGACTTTAGAAAAACACACACCAATTACACAGGATTGTTCATGTTTTCAGGTTCATTTGGCGTTTGGAAATGGATATCGAATTCTACTTAGAAAGAAAAAGATTTTCCAGGAGATTAAAGAGCACGGCGCTCGAAAATATAACTGAAGCTGATGCTAAAGTTTCACTCTTTGCCTTATTTAGACAGAAACTGTCCACAGGGGAGACATGCCTGAGTCTGATTTACAGCAGAGACTTCTCTGTTGTGTAATGTACCTCTTCAGAAAGTTATGACAGCACTCTGCGCTGATGGGGGTATAAGGAGCGTTCCACTGTTTTCCATTACGTTGATCTTTTATTGAGTGAGAGCAGCTTTGAGGCGTCTTGTAGATGCTTTTGTTGGCCTCATATGTTTTAAGGATTAAGAAAAACAGATGCTAGTAGATTATGGTAAATATATCTGAAAGTGATTGATTTACATTGTTTGTTACAGGATCTCCTGCTCGCCCTTCAATACCGATCAACAAGAAACCAAATTTGGTGGGGAAACCTGGAGAAACAGGTGACACCTGATTGAATTTTGTCTTGTTTAGACAAACATCTCCAAATTATGTGCAGTTATCACACTTCTCTTTCATCATGAAGATCAGAACTTGTGTTTTTCTGTATATGTTTGCTTTAGACAAGGTGAACAACTTTAAGCAGACAGATAAGTTGCCCATCTTGAAACCAAAAGTCCAACTAGCAACTGCGAAGCCAACCAAACAGGACCGGAAACAGACCACAACAACTGCACCGACCACAGCTGGTATGAACGCTTCCAAAAAGTGACAAATGAGGCCACAAAAAAGCTTTGTGGGAAACTAACTGCTGGAGGCTTTTTGTTTGGAGGCCTTCTTATCAAACCACAGGGTCACATGTCTGCAAACCTCATCATGTCAGTGCCACGCTATCAAATATATGTTTGTGTTACCTTGCCATAACATCTCCAGGCATGTTCATCCAATTTATGTGGTCGAGAAAACTTTTATTCTTCCTGACAAATGGGCCGCATTGAGAAGTCCTCCAAACAAACTAGTGTTCTTGCTGTTTGGCAGAGCTCAAACTGGCGCCAAAACTTGGCTCTGAAACACATCATTTTAGGTTCATTTCTGTTGATTTGTGAGAGGATGTAGAAATAGCAAGAAGCTGTGCCAACATTTAGACAGAAAATACAGTTTGCAGGAAAACATTAAGAGCCAAAGTTTTGGCAGTCGGGTCGGTCCTGCTGGGGGGTTCTTGCTTATTTTTCTGTAAATAAAAACCTGCTTTTAGTGATTGGAGCGAAACCTTCGAGGCTTTTGTACCAAAGCAAGAAATGACTTAGAGATACACTTACCTTTCATGCACAGTGTTTTCAACCAAATTGGTCAATTGGTGGAAAGGTGAGAAATTATATGCTAAAATTGTGTCTCTTTCTTTCTTCAGCCAGTCGACAGGAAACCTGGGAAGACTCTGAGCTGTTTAAAGCTCAGCCGTCCTCAGAGGTGGATGCCTTGGGCAAGAGACGCTATGTGGGTAGGTGGACACAGTGTCTCTGCTGTGGCTTCAAAATGGATCTAAAATGTGAAATTTGGAAAAAGCTTGGAGAACCAAACCCCACATGGCACTGCTTGAACTAACTATCAATGCCCTCCTCTGCCCAAAGCGCCACACGTCATCTACCAAACAGGCAAGAAGCCAGACGAGCCTTGCTCCATCACCTCTTCTCTCAACTACTTCCCTGAAGGCGAACCTGGTGAGGCAAACGTGACGGCTCCACCCAGGTCTCCGCCCTCCAACCTCACTGTGGTGACGGTGGAGGGATGCCCGTCCTTCGTCATCCTGGACTGGGAGAAAACAGACAATGACACCACCGGTATGAAGCGATTAGCTCAGAGATGTCAGAGGGAACGTGTTAACTGACGGGTGCTCATCCATCTGTCTGTGCGAAGAGTTATATCCCATGACGCTGCTGATCAGGACTTGGCTTTGTTGTTCTCTCCTCAGAGTATGAAGTCATTTCCACCACTAAAGGACCTGACGGAGAGCAAGTTTCCATCCTCACCACCAACCAGACTCACACAGCGGTGGAGAACCTCAAACCTGAGAGCAGGTATGCTTGACATGTGAAGAAATCGCCCTCACATCCGTCCGAGATGAAGCCAAGTTCAGGTCCCACTAAAACTGAGACCAAAACAAAATTAGTGCAAACCAAACGGTTCAACAAGTTTCCTCAAAAAGAGAAATGTCCCGACGCTGAGGTTCAGGTTACTGCGATTTGTTCCTTCTGGTAATTTGATTTCCATAAAACCTCAGAAATTCAAAGCAAACAACATTGACGGAGGTGGAAATGCAACTTTAAGAATAATACACAGCCTGAACTCATGGTGGACTCAACAGTCTGCTCAAAAAGCTTCTGAGCACACAGGTACATGCAGGACATCTGGTAAGCCTGGAGAAATATTTCTGAACTCATCCTGTGAACGTTTAGATCTGACAAAACGTCGCCTGTTTCCCGCTCCGACGGCGCTCCAGCCGCACTGCGCTCAGCTGTGCAAACATGCCGAGCAATTACAGAGTCGACTCAAGCGTCGCAGCCAGACGTCCAGAGAGTTCAAATAAGCAGAGTTTGTCCGTTACGCTCACTGAGGTTTTAATGAGCCTGGATATGGGAAAACTATTTGGTGTGAAGGAAGCTGGTTGGAAATAAAGTCTGGCAGGTTTGGATGACTTGAGGCAGCAGCAGCAGCGTCGTCCAAAAGCCCCGAGCTGTTTTTCTTTGTTTCACTGATGGCGTAACATCAGTGAATATTCAAGGTCCACAAACTAAAGCCTCAACAAAAGGAAAGAGGTATTCTTAAAAGTCAAGCATCACCTGTAGCTTCATATTTTGTCTCTCTCTGTTTCTTGATAGTTACGAGTTCAAGGTGAAGCCAAAGAACGAGCTGGGTGAAGGTCCTCTCAGCGAACCGGTGTCCTTCAACACAGAGTCGGGTACAAAACCACACAACTCTTTCATTTCTGTTTCATTTTCAGACAAACCACATCATCTTCAGTCCAAAAACCTGGCAGACATTTCGACACCAGTGTTGTTTGTGCAGGTTTGCAGGATGGTAACAGTGACTGTAGTTTGGTTCTTCAGGAGTTAGACACATTGCTCAGCAGTAGTTGATTTGTTGTGCAGTAAACATGTTAAGACTCTTTTTCCTTCCTGTCCTTCATCAGCGGATCCGCGGGTGAGCGAGAACGTTTCAGGTGAGATTAATTAACCTCTCAGATCGTCCTCATGATGATGGTATCAGTGCAGTGCAGTCAAACTTCCTGTCTCTGCAGGAAAAGACGCTATCTGGACTGAGTTCCCCTTTAAGACCGACTCATACTCTGACTGCCACGGCAAACAGTACGTGAAGAGGACCTGGTACCGCAAGTTCGTCGGTGTGCAGCTGTGCAACTCGCTCAGGTACAAGATCTACCTGAGCGACTCACTCAACGGTGAGTTCACTGGACTTTTTCTCCTCATTCACGAGTTTGTTTTAGCTTTGTGCAGATTTAATTCAGTTTATTTTACTGTGCAGGAAAATTCCACAACATCGGCGACCAGACCGGCTTCGGTGAGGATCACTGTCAGTTCGTCGATTCGTTCCTGGATGGAAGAACAGGCAGGCAGCTCAGAGCCGACCAGCTGCCGTCCAGACCCGGTAAACACCTCATTTCCAACCCCTGAACATTATTTTTGTTTTCCTGGGCAGGATGGAAGTGAAAAAATTTTCAGCATTTTCATCTTGAGATTTGCCAGATATCAGACAGAGTGTCAAGTTTGTTTCCATCTTTGCATCTTCTCCTGAGGAAACAAAAATGTCACAACAGAAATGTTTTTCTGCTCCAGGTTTCTACCGAGCCGTCCGTCAGGAGCCCGTCCACTTTGGTCAGATAGGAGGACACTCCCATGTCAACTATGTGTCATGGTATGAGTGTGGAACGCCCATCCCCGGCAAATGGTGAACAGACTGAGCGGTTGTGGTTGAACCTCAGAGGAGGAATCGTCGCCCAGGCTGGGATGGCGACAGCAGCAGGGGTCCTTACAGATCTGCCCGACCTCTGAACTGCCTCACTTTACCCAGTGCTGTAAAAACATGTACAGGACATACTCGTCAGGGAGGTAGTAACGAGAGAGCATTTTAAAGATACGTAATAGCAACCATGCCTCATCTGTGCTATTTATCAAGCAACAAGGCTAAACTGGTAAACGAACAGGAAGAAACACAGAGGTTTGCTAACTCTCTGCAGTGTGTGGGGGGAGCAAACACACGAGATTTATCTTATTTTGTGTTAAAATAATGGGAAGCTGGCTCCCTGGAAAACTATTTTCATAACGTGTGAGATGTTATTTATCGAAAAGTCTTTGGTTTCTTTTCTTCAGGAGGTCCCACAGGTGAGACGTCACAGCGTCTTTCAGGGTTGTGAAGCTCCTGCAGTTCCTCTGGTGCAGTTTGTCTCTTTTCAGTCAAGCTTGTTAATTAATTAGCATTAGGTTGGAAAAGTGAGACATGCTAACTAGATGCATCCTGCTTCACATTCATTCAGGTCTCTGCATTCATAACTGGTGGCTGACCAGTAAAACCAGTGCCTTACTGGTGGCAATAACGTGCCATTGACAAGCATCGTGCGTCGAAGGGCTGCTGAAAGTGGAGAAAATGTACTTTGTGTGGAAACAAACTTGCTGGAGAATCAGACTTTACTGCCTCATGCGTGTTTGCGCTCTGAGTATATTAATCAGCGAATGCAGACCCTGAGAATTTAAACTCTAAGACTGAAAAATTACAATGAAAGGTAACCCCCGGGACACACTGCGGGCATGCTCAGCGCCTGTGCGTGGCATTATGGCTGGGTTTTCATTTTGGCGTCCATAGAAACAGGTTAAAGCAGCCACATCGCTGGCGTGTGCAGCGCGACTCATGCGCGAGTCCTGCGTGGCGTCTCGACAAAAACGAGACAAAGAAACGATCTTTATACAGTCATATCTACATGTACAATCATGGCGAAACAATGAAAGTGTTTATCCTTGTTGTATGGAAAGACGACTGAAAATGCATTTAAAATGAGCTACACAAAGCAAGGAGGAAGTGCTCTGTTTATTTGTTTAATCACTTTGCTGAGATTACAACCATGTATGATTGAGTAAGCTTCCCTAACGGCCAAACTAAATATAAATGACATTTCTGATGAAATATTATATGATTATCAAAGGGAAAGTTGTGTAAAAACACAGTAGGGCTGTGGTGCTGCGCTGGAGCTGCAGGCTGCAGAGACGCCACGCACACGCCCTGCTCACGCATCCAGTGTGTCCCAGGTGTAAGGATCATTTCTTCTGGTCCTCTGTCAAAGGGGACTGAGTGCTCCATGCTAACTTCCTTTAGCAGCTTCATGTGGACGTTTACATTAGCGCAATGATGAAAACTCAACAAAGCCACGAAGATCAGTGCTAATCCTTCATTTGTGAAAAAATGCTCCAGTTTTGTCTCGAACCAACGTGAGCTGCTTCCGCTGCCTTCAGCAAACCGCAGAAACCAGCCGGCCCGAGTTTCTTCTCTTGCAATTTGCACAACAGAAATGTATTTATATGTATATGAGGAGATTGTAGTTTTTCAATACATTTTTGCAGGTGCATTTTCCTCAGCGTGACATTTTTCACATTACTGTACTTAAATGTGTTCTTCTTCTTCTACTTGTTGCCTTGTGCTAAAGCTAACGATGTAGCCAGATTGCTAGCACATGGAGTAATTGCAGGAGCAGTTGTTGCCTTTGTGTTTCAGGGCCAGCTTAGCTAGCAGCTTTGCTAGCAGGGATTTAGTGTTAGCCGACTGACTCCATCACCGTGATCCAGAACCATCAACCAGCGTATCACAGTGTGAGAAAGCAACGGTCGCCGTGTCTGAAGGAATCGTTGCTCAACACCTACCTGAGAAAATGTTGTGACCTTAAATTTGTAGAAGTTTGCCTCCTGTCAGATAATCTTATTTCATCAAAGAAACAAACCACTGAGTGACTGACGTGTCTGCGGAGAGGAGGACGATGGTTCTGCATTAGCGCTACCAGCTAACATGCTAATCAAACAGGTGCTCTTGCTGCCCATCCTGCCTCAAACCTTTGCCGTCCTCATCAGACAGGAAGTTGTCAGAAGTGACGAAGGGATTTCCTCGTCCTTCGTCCTGATGACGTTTCCTGAACATCAAACTTTAACTCTCAGCTGGAGCCCTGAGTGTATTCACACATAAACCCCTTTACTAGAAACAGGGATGACTTTAGTCATTTTAAACAGGACAGTGCTTTGTAAGGAAAAGAAAAAGTGTATGTTACCATGACAACGTGCTGTTATTGTTTTCTACATATGTTTGTTTCTGTATTGTTTTTCAACAATAAAGTTTTGTTTCCTTTTTCTACAAAGAATGTCTCGATGTTTTCTCTGTCCGGGATCTTTTTTTTTCATTTTATGTCAGAAAGTAAAATTCTTTATTTTACTCCTGTTTGGGGAACCCATGCTCCCATGATGCTTTAGGGGATATAAGCAGGAAGTGTACTTCTCCCACTTGAGCTCATTTAATTCTTGATTTGTTCCCATTTAAAAAAAACACTAATAAAATACTGACCCTGAAGAAAACCGTCACACATGAAGATTCAGCATCATTTTACATAAATGTGTGTGTGCAGTATCTCCAAACTCTTCCCACCTGACAAAGCATTACATCACTTCCTGTCAGAAAGTATGGCAGGTGTGGAGCAGCTGCATGACACCAAACAAACGCTGCAGTTGAAGTTAAAGTGAGAGGAAGAGCGACCATCGACTCTGTGAGTTTGAACGTGGACGCTGTTAGAAACCCGTTTTTTTCAGGAATCAGACAAAAATCATCTGAATGTTGGAACATGAAGCTCAAGTCAGAGCTGTTCAGCTGACTCAGTGTGTGTGTGCGTGTGTGTGTGTGTGTGTGTGTGGTTTGTTTGGGCGCCGCTGCAGTGTTCAGACTCCACTCTGACACATGAGGTCATTAAAGTGACGGCGAGAACATTCTCGAGGATCACATTGTGTTTGCAGCCTCTTCTTCATGCTCAGATTACCCACAAACCCCCAGTGTCACAGATCTGACCACAGGCCCAGCGAGAAGCACCAGCCGCGCTCTGACAGATGACATCACTTTTCCAGACCGCCACTGGGACGCTCCTCTAAACCACAGAGCAAGGTTGGGTTTTTATGCACTGTCGCCATGGCAACTGCTGGATCACTTCAGCTGAGAGGGAAAAAATCTGACAAGTTTTTGACTGGTGAGGAGGAAAGTAAAACTTTATTCACCACAGTGGAGGGGGGAGAAAATATGGCAGGAAATCTCGTCAGAATAAAAGCACGGTGCCAGCTCTGCTGTAATTTCACACTGTTATGTAACTCATGAACGGTTCCACTGGGAACCAGAACGTTCCATTAAGCAGGACTGGGACAACTGGTGGGTGAGGTAATGCTCCGTGTCTGCTGATCCAGGTTCACTGTGATGGAGGTGAAACCAGGAAAAGCGTCTCATCCTCTCGGTCATCTCCTCGTCCTCCTTTGATTTGCATCAGTCCTTTCAGAAAAAGTGTCGACAAAGTTACGACAAACAATCAGAGATGAAAATCTGAAGGAATAAACGTGAATTTGTGCAGCAGAAACAGTTTTTTGTTTTGTTTCTCGTCCCTTGAATGACCCTCGGCCTCAGCTCTGTGACAGAAACTTCAGAGTCACATGGTTTGAGCTCAGAGACGCAGCCTCGTTTTCAGCCTGAAACTCCGATTTTATGGTTTTTATGAGGGAAGACGACCGTGATGATTGAACTGTGTGAGGTTTCATGTGTTTGATCCCTCCAGTTGTTGTGCAGCTTCAGACTCTAAACTCTCAGAACAAAACGAAGCTGACTGTGATGGAACCGAACAGAGACCAACATGAGCCCAACTCCACCGATCTCACGGAGCTCATCAAACGTGACCCTTCACCCCAACGGTGGCACCACGCGGACTGTACGGACTGGTTCTCTGTAAGACGCACCAGACTGTAAGACTCACTCATTACACTGAAACTTCTCTTTAGAAACATCAGAAAATTTCATCTTCCTACGTCTTCATTTGTCTTCAGCGGGTGAGAAAAGCAAAGCAAACGTGTTTCAAAACCAAATGAACAGTTACAGGAAACACAAACACAAACATCATCATCTTGTTGTCAGTTTGTGGGTTGGCGGTGCGTTCAGAATCTTACAGCATGTCGTAAAAACATGATGAAGGAAGCAGGTTTTCAATGTGAGCGGAAACGTCGGCCAATCCCAGTGTCGCCCTCACAGACTCTCAGACTTTGATGCGTTCTCAGTTAGTCCGTGCAGGTTTGGGGCTGACCGTGTCAAACAATGAAGTGACTGAGGGTTCATCTCCAGCCCCGATGTCCACTTTCTGTGAGTCCACATCTCTGCAGACTTTGGCTGCGTTCCAATAGTCCAACAACGCGTCCTCGCTCACTTCCCCTCAGCCCTCGGTATGACATAACACCATACGTCACGTGAGTGACCACTTGAAGGGACGGTGGAGCAGGAGCGCTGTATGAGTCAAACAACTGGAATAAACCGTCTTTCTTCCGTTTCCTGGTCTGAGCGTTGTAAGCACACGGACGGTTTCAGCAGGTTGTGTGTCAAACAACCATCATTTCTGGTTTTACCAACTTTTCTGCTCAGAACACTTTGATTTGTTTCCTGCCTTGAATATTTATTTGCACAAAAACACGAGTTTTGGTTTCAAATTCAAGCTTGAGTCTCGTTTCTCTCTTTTCCCTCAAGGACAGAATCTGAGACGATCCGCTGCGATTTGATTTGTGGAGCCGAGACAGACGGGAGCTTCCGTTTCCGAGTTTCATTGTGATGAAAGCTGAACTGTGAGGGAGGACGAGGCTCTGCGGAGATTCAGTGAGTTATAAAAACACGACAGAGAGTTTTAAATGTGCTCCACTGCTGAAAACCGAGAGTGGAAAGAGAACATCCTGCTGAGGAAGAACTCAGATTAACTTCAGTTTGTTCAGATCGTTTGTGCTCCGTCATCGTGTCACATTTTGTCTGTTAATTACTCCTGACGTCACTTTTTTCACGCAGGTTTTCTCACTTTCTTACATTCGATTCTTTATTTTACTTTTTTTGGCTTGAATCCAAACAGTCGACTGACGAGTTTCGGGTCAAATCTGTTCATCAGTGAAACAAACTGAAGCGTCAAAACCGAGCAGCTGCTGAGAAGAAGCACAACACTCTCCATAAATCAAACCCTGATCCTGGTACTGATCCTGATCCTGATCCTGGTACTGGTCCTGGTCCTGATCCTGGTCCTGGTCCTGATCCTGGTACTGGTCCTGATCCTGATCCTGATCCTGATCCCGGTCCCGGTCCCGGTCCCCGTCCTGA
>MDSQ01000296.1_pt1 | contig 11476 bp, 4 predicted proteins | sample 1008251 | NCBI WGS metagenome assembly MDSQ01 (sample SAMN05526597, study PRJNA338239) | gut metagenome | isolation source: Hindgut content | host: Naso unicornis | place: Saudi Arabia: Red Sea | collected 2016-05
AGCAAAAACAGGGAGGGGAGGGTGCAGCAGAGTTGCTTCCTTAGGAGTCTCATGCTACAGCTAGCTTGATTTCCAAATGCTGCCAATCTCAGGTTTAACCATGTTTCATTGCAGAGCCCTCGAAACTATCCAACTTTAGACAGGATGGTTGAATATTTTGGCGCTGAACAGCTAGTAACTGACTCATCCCTGTTACTTTTCTTTGCTTTTAAGGGGGAGATGAACAGTCAACTCAACTGATGTCCAACTGGGAGGATGATGAAGTTTTAGAGGCAACACAGAACTGTTGTGTGGCCGTCAAAGTCGATGCCAAGAGGTACTTGTGTTACCAGGGCTCCAGACCAGTTTCTAAAACTAGTAGCACTGATGCTTCCTACAGAACAGTTGAGGAGCACCAGCATGAATTTTAGGACCACCATTGAATCGAATTGTAACACCACATATTCAGAATTTTCCATCTTAACTGTATTTCTGAAAAATGCTGAGGTTCTTAATTGACAATTCAAGAAATGATACTATGCTGTTTTCTTTGAACAGAAAAGGGCTTTTCACACTGTGCTTAGCCCCAGGCTGAGAGCTAAGCAGGCTGGTAGCCCCTGGCTAAGAAAGCTTACACACTGGCACATTCCCGAGGGGGCTAACCCCGACTTGAGCCCAGGGCTTTTCCTTTTCCGCCGCTCTCTCTCTCTCTGATGTTTTAACACAGCTCTCATGTAAAGCCCTGCTGCTGAGGACATTGTTGCTACAAACTGATGTTAGCTCACGGCCCATGATGCAACGTTTGTCATGTGACAATTAAGAATGTAAACAGTCGTCATGTGCTTTAAGACACTTTTAACCCAGGGCCTACAGGGGACGCAGTGTGAATCGTCCAGCCCCGAGCTCAGGTTAGCCCTTGGCTAACAGTTTGAAAGTGAAAAGGGGCTAAGTTAGCCTGGGGTCTAAGAATAGCCCATAAGTCATCTTTCATGGCATTTTAAGGTGGCTGTAGCACCTTCTAAAACCAGATATTACATAAACTGTCAAACAATAAAAAAGATTACATTCAGTGTTAAAGCTATATTTCCCCCCTCTTACAAGGACACAGGCTGTAGGTGTGGTAAAAAAGCATTTATAGGCAGTTTCGTGTGTCCCACGGTATCCAATAAAAGATGAGTGTCAGACAGACTGCTGGACAGAGTTCATAAGAAATCTGTAACAACGTTACACTTGAAGACATAGCATGATGTGTAATTTTGTAATAACTTTTGATTATAAAATAGATCCTGAACCTAGAGCTAGCTGTAAAATATAGAGTGAGAGCTTATGTGAACGAGGGAGAGGGAGCATGCCAGTATACATCATACATAATATAAAAACTTTCAGTTTACCTTAAAAATGATAGTTTTAGTGAAGAGTGGGAACCTTGCTGCTGACTGGATTATGTTAAAAACATTTCATGTATGAAAGGGCTGAGATGGTCTGTCATGAGTTACTTCTCTCGCCCGTCACTGCATCCCCCCGTCTTCCTCTCATGGGGCAGATTGGTCTTGCTGGTAAGCGTGTAATATATTAAGGAAGTGGATCAGATGATGTAATTTTTATTGTGTGCGTGTGCTCTTAATACCCAAAAGAAATGTGGTGTTGTTAATAGAGACGTTAAATTTTGCATCATCAGATATTTTTGATTGATTGTTTTCAGCCAAACGGGGGCATGGCCAGGAAGCGTTGCTCCCATGTGTTGGAGACTTGCTGTTGTCGTTTGAAAACATTAAGTTTAAAAATAAAAGTCAGTTTTGCCAGTCAGCTGGGATCGAAAGGCTTTATGGACTTGCCTACACACCTGCCTACACACCTGCCTACATTTGAAGGCTTTACTAGGGTGTCATCCAGATTCGTTGGGGTCAGAGGACACATGAACATCTTAGTCTTTGCTTTTTTTCAATTTCTGTTGTCAGTCACAGAGTAACTGTTTTTTTAAGAGCAACATATAAACCCTGAAAACTCCATCTCCAAAATGGCATGACCTAAATGCTTGGAAGTTTTTGTCACTTGTGTCTCTTTAGCATTCTTTGATGAGCAGCAGTTACACTCTGTCCACCACATTTTATTTTGTGGATATTGAAACTCGTGAAGTTCATGTGTTTGAAAATGAAATAAATTTGACTAAACATAATAAATTTGATTAAACCCAGCAAAATGTTTCAGCTCATTCAAAGATATTGGTCTTAAAGCTATCACAAACATGCACTGAGAGCATTAATTGCTGTGTTTTGTTCTTTTACAGAATGGCATTGTTGCAAAAGACCTGACCCGACTAAAAATGCTCTTCTCAGAAATCGAGGTACGTGCCTCTGCAAACCTTACTGATGTGCTCTTTTCTTCTTCTGGTCCTCGTTGGTTTTACAAATGATGGTTTAATGCTCGCAGGTGAGAATCATAAAGATGATTAATGGCCTGATTCCAACGCTAACTTAATTATTTTGTGCTCCTCTGCCTGGCTGGTAGCTGTTATGGATTTATTGCTCCTTTTTCTGTAAGAGGCCCAGTGGTCCAAGTGCTTGTCTGATTATGTTAGGAGATAACATAACAGTAATTATCTTTCTCCCTCCACCTCCACCAACCCTGCCCGATCTCTTTCTCTGTGTCAGGCTATAAATAGAGAGATGGCACCAGAATACACAGATGACCAGGAGGAAGGTGAGCAAATCTGTAGCATGACTCGCTTTCAAGACTTCCCTAAATTTAAAAAAGGGAATGACAGTGTGTTTGCACCCAAAAATTCACGTTTTAAAGTACAGTAGCTCTTTACTCTGCCATTTGGCAGCTTAAGCACATTCAAAACAGGTTACAAATTGGCTGAAGCACGTCTTTTAATGTTTCTGAAGGCTTTGGCTCACTGTCCTTTTAACCACTTGGCTGTGTGTATTAACAGAGGTCCGAGATGGCTGGCAGTTCCGGCCTCCTCCCAGAGGAGTCACCAGCAGCGAGGAGTACACCCTCTGTAAACGGTAATGCAAAGTGTTTGGTAAACTGCTCACAGGTTTGAATCATGAAGAATTCATCTCTCATCCAGAATTTTGCAGAGAAGAAGTAATATGCCATGAATGTTGTACGAGATGTGAAGGACAGACGCTTGTTTTTGAAGTGATTCATTTAGCTTTCACAATGTAATCTTTGTCTGCAGTCACACTGAAGGCTACAACATTATGATCTACTGTAGTTAATGCAGATTGAGTAGAATTTGTTTATTGTAGTTACCAAATTTCCATTCAAATTTGGCTCTTCCTCCCTCGTGTCAACAACAAGCAGTAGCATATGTACATTTTACATCTTTGAGTTAAAGGATACCAGCAAATCCATTTAACTTTAGACTCGAGGCTTTTGCCCATTGAGTCAGTTTTTCTTGTCCGAAATTGTAGTACATTAAGGAAAAATATCATCTCATCTTGTGTCAATCGGATTTACACACTGACCCTGAAACTTTTGTTTGTCATTATTTTTTCGGAACAGGTTTGATTTTCTGTGTTTTTTGCATCTGTCCAAATCGTTTTAAGGGTTGTCTGACTCTTCAGAGACTCTGACGGGAAAATGTTAATGCTGTTAATGTAAAAGTCAGACCCGGGTGAACACGCTAATTTCTCACGAATTTCCCTGTGCTTTTGTTTTCCTTCTTCAGCTGGTGCGTCATGTCGTCCAGCCGCAGCACAGGATTTCAATTTTTCATGGACTCTGCAGAAGCTGACACTAACAGACACAGAGCTGAAAATGATTCCTGTCTGACTTGTGTCTCTATAAGCACAGAGCGTTTCTGTTGAGACGAGCTTAAATGAACAGCGCAGGGTGCCGCTCACTCTGTCGCGTTGAAAGTCGTAGTTCACCCAGCACACTGCCCTCTCTCACTGCAGTCAATTTAAACAAATAATAATCCATACAGATCATCCGACATACAGAAATCACTCTGTAGCTCTGGGCATAAGAATGGGTATGTGTCCTGCGTCCCTGACGCACTAAAATCTGAAAGGACGCTGCAAACTTACTATCTGTGCGTCCCAGGGACGCTCCGCATTTTTCCCATGTAAAACAATACATTGTGAACAACAGCTCATGTTAAAAATCACAGTAACCAGCACAAGAAACCTCGCTGTCAGGAGACCAGGCAAGCGCTGTTTCAACACTCTACGCATCTACTCAACACACACAAAATCCTGTATGCACAGTCATGCAACTTTAGCCACTACCGCAACAACTAGCCATTTGCCACAGATTTCATTTAAAAAAAATTAAGGATATGAACTTGCTTTCAGTGCTAGATTCTGTTTTCACTCATGTCGACGATGTTTATGTCTAGGGGGCCGTGCTGTAATGAAGTAAATAAAGCATACTCAGGTGCTGTGATAAAAAATACTTTAAATGGTGGCCGCCATTTTGTTATGTTCAGACGGCGACTGCACATACATCCCGCTTCCGACGAGATCCCGTTTTTTCTCTAGTAAGCAGAAAGGGAAAGAAAAGGGTAAACGTAAAAATGTTTATTTGTTGACTGTCACAGTAATGAGAATGTTTTGTTTAAAATTAGCACTTTAATTGATCATTTATTTTGGTACTACAGAAACTATTTTGTTTTCATTTGAATTTCGATATGTATTTGGTGCCTTTTGTTGTTACAAAAATGCTGTTTGATTTGAATTTTGTACGTCATGCTGCTGTGACAGTTGTTTTGTAATAGGCTAAACTTTTAAGATTTGGAATTTTATTTGTTTCACTTTAAGTTACATTAAGTTACATCAGCATCACAGGACTGTCATCATATTAGACTTGCTTTCGGTGCAATGTTAAGTGTTTAATCAGAGTTTGGTAGTGGCTGGAGTGGAATGCTTGACTTGCACCAAGGGTACCAACACATCATTGTCATGTAAAAGAAAGGGCGAACTGTAGCAAAAGTGTTTCGTTTGATGGCAATTTGCACAGTCTTAGAAGTAAGGGACAGCATATTGAGTTAAATACAATACAGTAAATTCAGAATTCTTACTGTCACTGGAGTGTGGTACTGTCAGTTCGTGGTTTATTCCTTTAAATATTACCATAAACCACTTTTTAAGACATATTTTTCTACCATACTGCACATTTGATATGTTTACTGTCAGTTCAAAGAATTAATCTTATTTCTTCAGCCAGTAGAGAGTGCAGTAAGCTTAAGGTGTCCAGAGAGCCCAGTGTCCAGTGCAGCACGACGCAGGAGAGAGACTGTCAGTACAGGGAAGACAGCACAAAATCAGAACAAGTTACATTTTTATCTTACATCTTTATTTATTTATTTTTGGCTCTGGGTAAAGCTCTTGCCTCTCCATTTGTCTAGGCTTTCAGTTTTGGGAATGATTGTATTGTTTTCTTTGTGATCATCACATCATCAATACTTGCATGACACATACTGTATCTACTGTGTAGTGTTCATTTGCTGCATAGTAACTAATGTAATTAATATTATCACTTTACTTTTTATTAAATTGCATTTGGGCACACAAAATGTCATTTTTTAAGCAAATAATAGATCACATTCCTCAGCAACGTGTCATGTTAACTGCTTAAATGACGAATCCAGTTGAATGACCTGATTAGGGTGAAAATAACAGATTGAACAAAGTAACAGGGTGAAGTCAACATATTCTCCTTCTTAATTTGCTACATTAAAGAGCTCTTAATTACCCCTGTGTGATTTCCTACTTGCAGACAAATATTAATGGACTTCATGCTGGGCAAATGTTAGGAAAACTGCATTTGTAAGAGCAGAAGTTCATGATTATGATTTGAAATAAAAACTCTAGCCAATCAGTGTCTCACTTGTAAGTGAATTTGAATTGTAAAATGGTAATTTAAATCAAAACAAGTCAGTATGCCTAACTTGTCTAAAGTCATAAACCTGTGTCAAGGACTCTTGCACATCCACACATTAATATATTAATAAATGACATTAATATGATACTATTTTGCCTAATTTGCCTTCTAGGGTCACAATGTGATCTGACTCCATCTGCACACCAACATAATCCCATACCCACTCCCCAGCAGTCTTGGTAATTCTATAGTTGTAGTTTTTAATGGAAAGACTGTGTTTTCAAGCCATATCTAATTCCGCAAAAAGCCTACAAACACTAAGAAACAATCTTCCTACGCAGTCCAGAACCTTTGATGAAAGTCGGTGGAGATCAAGGGGATCTGCCAAGTGCTTTCCAATTTTCCCAACCTATATAACAAAGAGCTAACCTTCAAAGGAACCCTCTTGTGGTACTATATATTCTCCAACTTCCTCCTCAATATTTCTGCAACAGCACAGATTTCTGCCATATGGCGGGGTTAGCCTTTGCCCAGTGGCAACTTTCTCCTGTGGGTAGAATTTCAGTTCAGGGGCAGGTAGCACATCCACCGCTTTGGCAGCTCATCACAAAAAGCCCCATGACTTTCATGGCAACTACATGCCAAAGAGTGTTCATGGAACAAAATTAAGTGTCATGACAGTTTATGTCTGCCAACATGTGTATGACAGCTGAGCTGAGTCTCTGGAAGTGAAGGACAGTAATCAGGATTCATCGTGCATTCAGTTGTCACATTGGCCTCTGTTAACATGAAGAATTACTTACTGAGTGCAATCTTAAGTCTTCACCTTGGAGACATGTTGAAGCCTATCTTTCTTTTTCGACCAATAGGGAAAAAGTCAATACATTTCTGTGTTTAGCTGTGGTTCACTTTTTCATATTTGCTTTTACTAAAGTAATGCATTTCAAGGAGAGTGAATATAAAGTCATATGGTATCTCTAGTTTTTGTGAAATTAAGTTCTGATGAATGACACAGAGCCACATGTTCATATGTTTTCCTAAATCTAGTAGCTTAGGAGTGTAAATCTAACTCCAAACAGCATGTAAACAACATGTTGACAGATGCTTTTTGTTCTGGGATGGTATGAGACAACCTAGCACAAAGCAATTCTGTCATTAAACTCTGTTTAACTTCAAGCCACGGTCCCTGCATTTAAGTGATAACACATACAAAAGTAGGGGATAATCAACAAGTAGGTGTGCTTTGAACAGTTTTAAGGCATGACGTCAGTTGTCGCCTGAGCGAAGTGCCTTCAAGTAGTTCAACCTACATGTTGATTATCCCGCTTATACCATGGTCATTTGCAAACAATATAAAAGCATTCTCAGATTTTTGATGAAAGTTTTGCACTCAAAATCTAAAGGTTACAAATCAAGACAACTAAAATAATAGTCCCCTTTACAATTAAGTAATTAGTCTCAAGCTGTGTATCAAATCATGTTCTTCCGTAGTTGGCCTACACTAAAAACATGTAAGTTCGTTTACTGTGTACACAATGTACTTACTCAAGTAATGTGTTCATTTTAACGGAGCAGTACTATCTGGCACAGCGGCGCACTTACCAGAAATAACAATTCCATCCTTTGGCTGCTTCTTTTCTTCTTTGTTGCTTTAAATGGCAAAAAGGTCAGAGCTGTATGTTGTTAAATTACATTTGACTGTGACTGTCACCTGCCAATTGACTTAAATTTGGTTGGACTTCCATAAATGAACTTGCTTTCATACCTTTTACGCTGTCACTCTGCAATCGGAAAACCAGCCAACTTGCTGACACCAGCTGATCTTCAAAAAAACCACCTGACAAAATAATCTCAGCTAAAATCTCCAGTGACGCTGTTTTTCTCACAAAAAGTCACCAGACAGAAAATCAGTAAATGATGTTGCTTAATCTGTAATGTAGCCGTAATTAACTCCCAAACTGTCATGTACATTAGCAACATGAAATAAAACAAGACTGATCCTAAATATTAATGCGCTTGTATTATTAAAATAAGTGATATTTGTACAGAGTCTCAGAGGAGGCACTGTTCTTCTGTCCATTCAAGACATGAATCTTTATTGTGCATTCAGACAAATAAATATAACGGCTAAAATAATCTGTAAGATTTAATTTGTATGAAGGAATTATTCCAGAATGCTACGGATGCAATACAGCAACCATTATATCACTAGAGAGCTGCACAGGTCAGTTCATTATTATTATATTTCAGGTTGCAAATGCAAGTGTGCTGCTGCACAAGAAACTTACGCTCGGGACAACCATCTCGCGTCTCCCTCTGCAGTGTGTCTGCGTCACCGAACTGCTGCATCTCACTCCCGGTTGCTGTTTACACAGGCTGCGTCTGCTGCACCCCTGTTCTGCCAGCCCTGTCTTTCTACATAGAGTTTTGGTTTGATAATTCCCATAAATATGAAAATGTTTTATGTCATTTTATGATGCATTTAATTCATAGTGAGCTCAGACAGAAATCTGTGTGTCTAAAAGTGTAAGAAAATAACATAAAAAAATAACCAACAAAATCCCTTTTCACTTGGCCTGTTTGCAAAGTAGTCTCAGGTTTCCTGTAAAACTGCTGCTCTCCATATAATCTTTTTTATTACTTAACATAAAATAAACTAGCTAACCACACTGGGCCTCTGTTTTGAGTGTCATTTATCGTAAAATAAAACCCAGAACTAGTTTAAACGTAGTCTGTTGTTACACAACAAGATCCTTCAAATGTTTCACAATTAATCTTTGAATGAAGGATTCTCTGCACATACATGCTTGTGAGAGTCTTTATTTTGAAAGACACCATACAAATGTTGAAACTATAGTGAATGTTGCTGGTATGATGTCAATATGACTGTCAACAAGTTATTTCTTTGTGTATTTTAGCAGGAAACCTTGCGCATCTCGTCTGAGAGTCACAAGTCTGACTCTTCTGTGTGTTGTGTGGCAGCTCTAATCTGTTTTAATGGGAGCAGATGTGCGATGCAGGATGTGTACTCCAGGCGTTCCTGAAGTGATACAGCCTATTTACAACCCTGTGGCGACACTCACAGCTTCTAGCCTGCTCTGCTAAGTTGTTGTCCCTGCAGCCCCGCACTTTCTGCTACATAGCCAAGATGGTGACAGAAGCTGTGCTATTTCCTGTTACTATAGTCACAAGTTAGGTGGAGAATTTATTTCGGAAGGTGATTAAACTTGAGCTGAATTATGTGTGCATTAAATGGTTTTGACGCACACCTGTTGGCCCGTCAGAAAAGAGTATTTTCCCAGTATAAATAAGTTTATGTCACTTATACTGATAGCTTATTGGATAAGGACATCGTAGGCTCTCTAGGAGGAACTGGACATTAACAAATTGCAGGCTTGTTGGTTCAGCCCCCTACATGTTGAAGCATCATTGAGTAACAATAATAAAAATACATTTATTAATTTATTTTAAGGGCACATTTTCACTCCAGATCACCTTACAGACAGAACATTAATACAACAACAAAATATCAAGACTAAGTAAAACAATATGCAACAAAGAGCTAAAAGATAAGTGCAAGTTGAACAATAATGATCACACAGAATAGGCAAGTCGAAATGTTTTGAGGTGGGATTTGAAAGTGGGGAGAGAGTCAATATCACGGATGGTTTGTGGGCGAGAGTTCCAGAGACGAAAGGCTGCTCGGCTAAAAGCTCTGGACCCCATTCATAATAAACAGGCAGGAGGTGCAGTGAGGGGCATTGAGGAGGAAGACTGAAGAATATGGAAGGGTGTGTAGGGATGAAGGAAGGCAGAGAGGTACGGAGGTGCAAGGTTATGGAGAGCCTTGAAGGTGAGAAGGAGAATCTCATAATCGATGCGTTGTTTGACAGGGAGCCAGTGAAGCTGTTGAAGGACGGGGGCGATGTGTTCTGTGGACGGGGTTCTGGTAATGATGCAGGCAGCGGAGTTTGAAGTTTATAAAAGGAGCTTGAGCGGAGTAAGACACTGAAACCCCAGCTTGCTCCGGAGCATGCGAATAAAAAGGAAATTGTTTTGGATAAAAGCACTATTGGACTGCTGTCCACTACCCAGATTGCACAGGTTCAAAATGTGCTGGCATAAAATCCTGGGCTTAATATTTTACTTTGCTTTCACACCACAGACAAACTGCAACAGAGTTCATGACCAAAAAACTTCTTTTTTGCCTTTTCACACCAACCTAAATGAACCGACCTAAGAGAGTTTTTCCACACCTACGCTTTTCTATTGTTAACTCTGGATTGTTTTGTTACGGCGCTGCTGTATTTTGGCATGCTTGGATTTTTCTCGGTGTGAAAAGTAATCAAACCAGGTGAAAACGCAACAAGCTCACCAACTCAACTGATTTGGATTAAAGCAGACAAACCCTGTTTGAAATGCCCCGAATTAATCAACTCACTAGAGTTCCTCTCAACTGAACCTAACAGGTGAGAGCATTTCTAAAGTGCTCCTTATGTAATCATGACTTCAGAGTCTAACATAATATCAAGCAAAAGTGTACCAGATCTGTGATCTCAATAAAATGGCACAAATCAGTTTATTGTGTAAACAATAGAATTGTAAACAACATAGTCGTACAGGTACACACACACTGAACAGGCACACATACAGAGTGGTGATCGATATCAGTCATTTTTTTGTTCAAGTTTAGAATCAAAAAAACATTCTGTTGTTTTAGTTGGAACGTGGGTGCCAGTTAAGATTTGTGTGGGCTTCCTGCTGACAGCTGTGTGAAGCAAAGAAAAAAAACAAACAAACAGCTGTCTGTCAGACACACATCAACTATGACAAAACTGTAACTGTTACCAAGCCTGAACTTACGGTAGAAATTACAGTGATAGATTAAAGTGAAATACAAAGACAGCAGACAGCAGGTGTGCTTTCTTGAACCTTTCTTTGATGCCTCTCTGCATTGATACATGGAGCTCATACAGCTGCAGTCCACTGAGTATTGTCACATGTACCACTTCACCAGAAGTCACCTTCAACACATTTTTACGGAGACACACCAGCAAACAGGAAGCTTTTCATGTTGGATCATTTCATAAAAGTGACTTTTGAGAAATCATTTTAGGAATTTAATACAGTACTCTATCGGTTACTTTAGGCAAAGAAAAAATGTTTGTTGTTGTTGTTACCTTTGACTGTTTTATATCAAGCAGTTGAAACATTTCGGCCTAATCCACACGTACAAGGGTGTTTTCAAAAAGAGGGTCCCCCTTGGTTTAAAAGAAAAAAAAATCCTGTCCACACAATCACTGTTGTAATATACGTACCTCTGCTGGCCAATCCGGAAGCCTGAAAAAAGCTAGTTACTTATCCACTCTGGTAGGCCACACTCACATAGAGTGGAGTCATATGTGTGGAGTTATTCCTCCATATTTTACTTACATAGGAAGCCAGCCAAACTCAAGAGAATGTGGACTGGGAGTCTTGCCAGTCCGAGAACACCAACACTCCAGCTCCTCCCCTCAGCTATGGAGTTTGGTGTAAAAGCAGTAACATCTGTGGCCCACATGTCAAAAGTTCTATTAGCAAGGCTAAAACTAGCACTATTTTGGTAAGTTTGACATTGCTCATATTGTATATGTAAACAAAGGGGAGAAACAGCACACCCACT
>MDSQ01000297.1_pt1 | contig 11474 bp, 9 predicted proteins | sample 1008251 | NCBI WGS metagenome assembly MDSQ01 (sample SAMN05526597, study PRJNA338239) | gut metagenome | isolation source: Hindgut content | host: Naso unicornis | place: Saudi Arabia: Red Sea | collected 2016-05
AAAAAAACCCTTTTCCTTGTTTTCAAATTTTAAACCAGTGATCTCAAGTGCAGTTTGGAGCTTTATGCATTCATCGACTTATTTCACTAGAGCTGTAAATAATACTGTTTATTTTTTTATGCTTTAAGTGTACTCAACCATAGAATATCTAGTATCACAAAGTTTGACAGGAATAAAAACATGCACTGACCTTGAAGGCATATTTTCTGTTAATATGATCATCCACAGACAGCATGGATATATGAAAGCTGGGCAGGAGGATGCTGCCAAGAATACCCTCCTCTTTTTCATCTGCGGAGAAAAAGTAAGTCATCACAGCGTCTCAGGGGCTATTTTTGTCAGTTAACTTCAAGTTGTCCATAATACTACACTAAACTCTTATGTAGACACTAAGTTGTAAACATAATAAAGGGCAGAGAGACAAACCAAGGGGATTGTGAGATAAAAACTAACGGAGGAGGATGTTGGTCAGATGAGCAGAGTCCAATCAGTGGAAAAGATGAGCATTGATTCAATGTCCTACACAGCTAGGCCACTCTAATCCTCATTAACTTTGCAGACAGGGCTCCACATTGACAATGAAGCAGTCTCCACAGGGGGGATTAGATTGAGTCTCGAGTTTTAAGCAGAAAATTGCTTAACCTCCTAATTTGATATAAGCAATCTGCACTGTTTACCTAAAACAGTGCAGGAAAACAAAATATATCAGGGAAGTGACTGCTGCAGCCCCATATGTGCATTTGCTCTCTTTGCTTGCTATGTGTGCATGTTTGTGTTGACTGGGGGAGTTATGTAAAAGTCTGTTAACACATTCTGGAAACTTAAACAATCTCCATCCAGACAAGTGTTTCAGCACAGTTTCAGAAATGATCACATATCATATGACTATTCACATACACTGGACAAAGGCGTGCTAGTGTAAAGGCAAGGGAGATGGTTGGCTGCTTGGTTGTAAAAAAAAAAATACCTCATAGGGAAAAAAGAATTGGTGTAAAATAAGACCAGAACTTTCTTCATTTGGACTGGCGAAGATACTACATAGAATTGCTGCTGGATGTAAAACGTAACGCGGTCACTGTGGTGGTAAACCTAGATTGGGAAATACACAAGAGCCGACACGTCATGACTGAGAGCTCCTAATCAAGTAGCGAACGTGGGTGTCTGTGCATTGTTTCCAAAAGTAGTAATTTTTTCCCATCCAGACTGCAACATAGCCCATAACTCAGACAGGGTCAGCAGCTTTTTCAAAAGTACTCACATAGAAGTCAGGATGTAGCCTTAGAGTATTAATGAATGGTGAGTAATATCTGGGGGAGAACGAAGGAACTGAACTCTGGTCAGCCTCTGGTAGCTTAGAGGAAAAACTATTTGTCCTTTGGTGATGTTTGAAGCCCTGGCACCAGTGATGTAATGTAAAAGATTGATAGACTGATCTATACTCCTGCATCAGCTGTACCTGCAGCCCACAGACCCCACATTATTATTTATTGTGCATCTGCCTCTCTCAAACAGACGCACACAAACACAGAGCAGCAGAGCAGAACAGTCTCTGAACAGAAGCTTACACTGTTGGAGATCCTGCCAGCACAATAATAGTCTGATAAGTACAGCAGATAGCAGTTGTGTCTAGTTAAGGGCAAGCACATTTCATGACCCCTCTGCCCACTCTCTGCTGATGGATGGATTTCTCAACATGTCCGTTCAGATAAAGCCGCTGGGTCCACTGCTGTCTGTGGCTTTTGTCATTCAGTGGGCGGAATGAAGGCGACAGGACTGGCAGACACCAGAAATAACACAGACTACATGTCATCCTGATCAGCACAAATGATGACTGTATCCGCATCGAGTGAGCAGGGGGCACTGGGATATGTGGACATGCGCCAGGAAAGACTTATGTTTTCTCTGTCGCTGCAGCCTAACAGTAGATCTACTCTACATTTACCTTACATAAGTGGCTCACAGTATTAATTTCATTTTTTTTACATTAAAGCTCCTCAATGTTCTGTGCACACAGCTGTGTCAATATTTGATGAGAACATTAGTCCTGTGTGACAGGGGCTGATGCAGTTCAGACAAAAGCATCTTATAAAAAATATCACATACAACACTTACAAATATTTTTCTACTGTGCAATAGCCGCAAAAAGGAGAGTTTATAAGCAGAGATCATTTTGATAATTGAATGGAAAACTATACACTGGACTGGGCCTCCAAAAATCATGAAAAAACCTTGCTAAGATTATAACTAATGATGAATGAGGTGCTATGGTCTATTTAAATAAATTGCAGATTGAATAAATACTCATTTAAGTTTCCAACTCAGTCAAATGGACATTTTTATGACTTGGTTAATAAAGTATGGGTTGTCCCCACTAAATTACAGGACTACGAAAATACCACACATATTTAAAAGTATGATCAAAGTGATAATATTATAGTGGTCCCTCTAATGTGGAATAAGAAGAGGACTGCTAAATATTAGCAAGACAAATTTAGTAAACTTGTACTGCAAGTACGAGTATGTGGCCACTGTATAAAAACAGCATTATCTCCGGAAACTTGTATAACATTAGTGTGAAATCCAATTTTCTCCCATACTTTCCTTCTTAACAGCCTTGGTTGAAACCTGTGGGTTTGTTTGGAGGAAAAAATTATCTCTCAAATGGCAAATCAAATGACAGGAGAGCCATTTCAATTAATATGTCTCCTCTTTTGGTTCTGACAGGCCGCTCACCACAGAGGCTTGGACCCAGACATTAACAATCGCCAAGAGCGCAGCTTGTGGCCTTGAAGGTCACATCAGCACTTTTAACCACTAATCGAAAAACACTTTTGTTGTTGTCAGTGCAAACCTGATGAAGCATGGTAGAGGACAGGACTCACCTCTGTAGTAGAAGAGACAAAGGTCAGACAGCACAAACCACCTCTTTTTCCACAGCTTCATCCCCGTACTGTCCTGAGGAGACACCAAAGGAGAAGGGCAAAGTTACTCCACAAACTATTGGAAAAGGTTTAAAATGACAGAAAGAAAGAAAACTTGCTTCTGTGAGTAACTATTTGCTACATGTAGCTGAATAGACAGGATTAAAGAGCAGCAACCAATCAATAAACAGGTTTCCCAGCTTTTCTTTCTATGTATGCACTTCTGCATACTGTGGTCCTATATGCTTTCTTGGACTCCTTCACATTTTGTAAGCACATACCATGTTATCATGAGACTGTGTTGAACTCATCTACTTTGTATTGCAACGTTTTCTGACACTGAAATTTTTACAGATTTTTAGTTTGAGAGGGCGTTTTGGTTCAGGGGAAACATTTGATTTCTGGTACGAATAAACACAATAAAGAGAGTGTGTCACTGTGTATAAAGCCTAATTCCAAGCAAATAAACAGCCTTCACTTTTAAAAGGGAGGAATGAAGGAAGGAAGGAAGGAATATAGCCCTCCTCTGCTTAAGTTGTTCTTTTGTATTGCAATGCTGTGATCGAAGGGGGTTCCAGGGTGCTTCTTAAAAGGATGAAGGGTGAGGAAAAGGGTATTAACTCCCCCGTTCGCTTTATTGGAAAACTTGAGCAGAGCCCTTAATCGTGTATTCCACCCGGAGACAAAAGCAGGGGGAGGGACCTCAACAACTCTGTCATTATGGTCAAACAGCATGTGGGCTGCAGTTTACTTTAAATGGAAATTCGCTTCCATGAACCAGCATGTTTAACACATTAGTATCAAAAAGTCACAATACCAGATGTTCAAAATCGAGACACATCAAAAATGTAACAAAAGACTCAAACTTCTCGTGTCCATTAATTTATCACCTTCCCTTGAATCAGTGATGGTCTTAATCACTCGTTTTACCATGTGTTCATGAATAAACTTTATCAAAAGTTCAATCAGATCTCACTCTGTTCAGGCGGGAAGAGAAAAATGAGGCTTTCACCATCACATCAATCACTGTGGCATTTTGTTCTCCCGATGGATCAACTGAAGGGCTGCAGCTTTTCCTCAGCCAAGGGCCTCAATAGCTTCCAGGTTTCAATGAGGCAGGAAAATAAAAGTGCAAATCCAGCTTTTATTCTGAGTAGCAGATTTGTGAGTCTTTTGCTTGATCTACGTCACCCTGATTGAGGTCCCAAAAGAAACAGCAGCTGGCAGCTGTACTAAAGGAAGCCATCATGTGTCCACAAAGCAGTGCCGGGAGGCTGCAATCAAAACTAAATGATCTCCCACTTAAGAAGCATGAGAGAGTCCTCTCTGGCCTAGAGCTGCATCAAGCACCCCCTTTTCACCCTCCTGTAAGTAACCAAGGAGCTGTGATGAGGGATTGGTATTTAAACACTGGCCACACTGAATGACTGGCTGAGCAGAAACACTAGACAAAGAAAAGCTCAGATCCTTTGAGGCATCAAAAAGCATCTTTTGTGCTTAAGACTGATGCTGCAAATTGTACAGGGGAGATCCAATCTTTTTTATGAGCGGAAAGGACAAAAACTTATCCCAAATATTCTTTTTGTTAATATTAATTATATTATGAATACATTTCCCAAACGAAAACCCCGACAAAATATAGTAAAACACTGTGCATAATATACAAGCAACATTATGTTCATTCTGGAGTAAGACAGTTGATTGTTACATCTCAGTTGTAGGGTCATTGATATTTGAAACAAAAGAATCAGCTATCTTTCTTTAGATAGCATCCCTCTTCAGATGTCAAAAGGAATCTTTTCTAACTCTAAACAAGTCGCCACATTGTTTTTCTTGTGCCACATCGTCATCTGTTCATGTTTTTCAGGTATGGTACACCTGCTTTATGACTTCTCAGTTGCCTTTTAAAAGTGCTTTGTGAACTCCAGTGGTGAGCTCGCTGCAGACGATTTTTATAGGAAACAGTGTGCGCCACAATGGCAAAGCCAATATGCACTAAATATTGCTAAACACGTAAGGGTGAAGCTCAGCAAAAAAACGGGGATCAACAAAGTTATTTATCCAACATTTGTTGACATGATTGTTTGTCCTACATTTCAGAGAAATTTCACTCTTGACAGACATGGCCATCCAACTTACCTACTCTGCTCATCAACACAATTTCTGATTTATCAGATTAAACGTTAAGTTTATTTTGAAGTCATAATCTTACCTGTTTATAAAGCCAGTTTCTCTTGATTACTGGAGCTCCCGGATTCCTCCTGATGGAGTTGGATCTTTTCCCAAAGTTGTGAATTTTTTTAGAGGGTCTTGAGGGCTACAAATAAAATAAGCGTAAGTGACAAGTGAGCTCAATCCACAACAAATGGCAGCAAAATAGCATCCTGCTGGATTTCTATTGTTTTCCTCATTTAACAGACATTCGTAATCCTTCTGTCATCATGTGTGTCACTCACTCTTCCTGCTGGGCTACTGGGGTTTGCGGCATAGTCCGAGCCGCCTGTGTAGTTGGAGGCCTCACTCATGGTGCTTTGCGGCCGTTCCTTCTTCTCATTCACCGGCACTTTGGGGACAGATCTGAACAAAAGACACAAAGCAAATCATGAGCATATAGGCAAAATCCTCAGTCAGGAATATGGCCAGCCAATTTAGGTGTAATGACCTTGAAAAGAAGAAGAATAAGAGGAAGCAGACTTTATTGTCCGTTCCCAGCTCATTCCTCTGAAGTTCAACTCTCTATACTGTGTAATAATGAGATCTCAACATGGGCCTATGAATCAAGCCAATTACTCCCACCATGTCACCGCAGATACATCCCAGTCCTCTAACAGCTTTAAATGATCTGCAAGTCTGCCTGACATGCTAACTCGCAGCAATGAATCAGGTCAGGATGCCTCTACAGTATAAGACATTTTTAAGCAAAAGCTGAAAGTGTACGAAGTTCAACACATTTGTCATAGGACAGAACACCTTGTGAAAAAAGTTGTCTCTGATCCATGCAGATGTCCCACATTCTTTAGGAAGGGAACAGCGTTGCGGTCTAAAGGGAACAAGACAGGAAAACCAGAGTAGAGCAGAAATACTGCAGCAGTGAAACAAGTGTGAGCTCTCTGATGTCCTGGTTTCAGGTCACTGAATAAGGACAGAAACTGCCAACCCTGCACTGCAAACTCCCCCATCCAGCCTGCCCATTTGATCAATATCTAGCATTCATTAGTCTTGCATAGCCAGACCCCCCCCTTTTGTTTAAATACTGTGGCAGGGATGGAGAGGTCTGGCTGAACCCATTATCATCTTGATATATGGGAAAAACCACTCGACTTGTTTGTATTTCTTCAGGGTAATCAATAACATCCTGGGTGTGGCTTAACCCAGGTTGCAGTGCCCTTTCAAAGTATTGTAAGGGGGATCTTGTTCTGGTATAAGGCCTGTGTGTGAGGAGGTGCGCCCTGGCATAAAATGTATAAATTTCTGCAAAAGAAAAGGTAACAGCTACTAGGCCGTTTACGTTCATAGTTGTACTGTTTGCAGTTAGGTTAGGGTAACTTGCCGTTTACAGCATGTAGATTGCTAGCTCTGAGGTTGTTGTTGTTGTTGTTGGGACAGGACTTTAAAAAAACACGCAGATAGCGAGAGGGAAGGAAAAGCAAATACTGAAATAATCAGCCAATGGCTGTCTTACACTAGCAGCCTACAACCCTATACACTTTTAGACCTTAGATTATGCTCAGCATAAAAAAGTCATTCATTTGATTACCGATCATCAGTTCATGCATTCCATATTCAATCTATCTATATGACTTAGATCAATCTTTCAATCTATAAATCTGTTGTACATAGAGAAAAGACTATTAACAGTTTTTAAAAAAAAGGGTTTAACAACTGAGACTTCATGCTGTTAGACTCAAGGTGCACAAACACTAGAGGGGATCACGAAGGATAACATCGGCTCGAGCCACAACAGCAGGCAACACACACAGGATTTTCATTCCCGTGCAGCATGACGACAGATCTGATACCATCAGCAGACCCTACACAACAATAACGAGACAAAACAAAGACAATCACAGACTGACTTTGTCTTACCTGTATTTTGAAGAAAAGTTACATGGTTTGTTACAGGGTAAGGCTGAGCTGCAAGAGGCAGCAACATCTTCCTGTTAAATACTTAAAATCTTACAGACTAAATGCTAATTTATTTAGAGAATTTCTTACATAAAATAATTTCTCATATCTTCATTGGCTATTTGAAGTGACTATATATAATACATGTAAGAGGTTTCTGTGCAGAGGTGATACATCCACCAAGGTAGGTTATTAGGCAACAAGAAGTTGACTAATGCTTTCTCGAGTTGAAAAGAACACTATTTTCAAGTCATGACTAAAATAGCTGCTTGTGCAGTAATAAGTAGCCTCTAAGATGTTCCTTCTTCTCCATCTAACAAGCCCATTCCAGAAACCGAAGGACTGTGGAGTTTCAGCACTTTCAGTGACAGGCAAAGTCCTAAGTGAACCATAATCAATGGTGTGTCGACTTGCCGTCAAGGCACAAAGATTTGGAGGCGTGGAGAAAGTGGACCGACTTTGTTGTTGTTGTAACTCCATTTGATGCTCTGTTTGGTAAACAGACCTTTTCCAGGCTCTGACCTGCACAGTGTGTATGTACTCGCTTTTGGTACCTGTTTAAAACCTTTTCTGGCACAAACACCAACCATATGAGGACCAACAGTCCTCATGGGGACCGAAGACAGGTTCTAACGCGGCATGATTTGATTTATGAGGTCCTGATTAAGTTTAGGGGCAAGGTATAGATTAAGGTTAGGTTAGGGTTGGGCTAAGGGTTTGGGTTAGGCTGAACAAATGAATGGAGTCAATGTAAAGTCCCAAAAAGAATCTATGCAAACCCCTGTGTGTGTGTGTGTGTGTGTGTGTGTGTGTGTTATTCTGAGCCTGAAAATCAATGTGCACAGAGTGAAAATAAAAAGTAGAGAGTACAAACACTCCACTATTATGAAGAAGTTGTAAATAACTGAACAATTAAAAAAACTAATAAATTCTTGATCATGTGAATGTAGAGGACAACACTTTATGACAAAATAACCCCGGTCTGGGCCTCTCCAGTATTTATTTCTTTAACATTTAATTTAATACACGCATGCAACTGAGACCACCAAATGTTTTATATCTATATTTTCACATGAAACTTTGTTCTAAATGGCTTCCACTACAATGTCAGCCAGAAATTCCACATGGATTATGTCACTGTTCATATCCACCACATGCGGTTTTGAGTGTCTTTCTGCTTTAAATTACAATTTTGTTGTTTAGGAGGGTTCTTCTCTCCCAACAACACCATTCCACAGTGGATATGACTGCATTGTACAGACACTGTAACAGCTGAAGCAAAACACGAGTTAAACAACAACCATCCTCACATTTAGCACAGCAACAGCAAAGTCAATGAATCTCAAATCAAAACCTGAGCAGTCATAAGACACTCGATCTCGAAAAAACATGACTATATCTACCTGCAGGGAAGTAAAGTGAATTTCAAATGCTAAAATGTCGGCTCAGTTACATAGTTCAGTTTATGTGCCAATAAAACTTGGAGGTTTACCAAGCATGCTAATGCTAATGCATTGCCAATTCCCTATCAGTTATCTGCACAGTGTGGACGGACACTATGGACAGGTTTCATGTCCACCACAGGGCCAACACCCAAGCATACAAGGACATTTACTCCAATACCCAGGGGTGATTTAGCGTGCTTAGTGGATCTAATATAACTTATACACTCAAGCACCAAGAGATATGCACATAGGTACACACGAAGAACATGCCAAGTCCACACATTGAGGAGCACAAATCAAACAGAGGAACTTTTCACTGTGAGAGGAAAGTGCTATTCATTGTGCCAATCGGGAAAGAAGAGTCCTATCAGGCTTACAGCTAAGTGCTTTAGGCTGTGCAAGCGTTAGGGTATTCTTATTCTTGTCGATTCTTATTCGGATGTGTACATATTGCCTTGTGGTGTAACCCTTACCCTAACATAAGACAAAACCCTTTTAGAAATTCCACACGTTTAGACTTACCCACATGTATCAAAGTGTCACATCACTGCCTGCCCCTGCATGGATTTTACGTGCCTGTGTGGGTCTGTGTGTGCAAAAAGAGTGAGGAGGATTTACACTGCCACTGAAGCTTGGCGCTCTAAGCGCACTGGGGGGAAACACTGAACTGAGTGGCTGAGGGTGCATTTTTTAAATGACCACACAGCATTTCTAAAGAAACCCAGTTGCTTTCAAACACTTTTGTTTGGTGGTGAACCTGACCTTTATCTTTTTTTACCAACAAAAGACTAGAAGACAAGGCAAGCACACACAGATCAAGATTTTCAGTGTATACATTTCACACAAGTTCACAGATGCAGTGCAGCACAGAGCTGGTTGATAAGCCCCAAGCATTCAGATTACGACATTATTTACTGACCTCATTTGACTGATCTTTGTGCTGAATGAAGTGTGATGCTTCCAAGAGTCGCCCACTTAAAAAAAACGGATACAACTGCAAAGGAAAATTCTCACTTTTGCTCTAAATTGTGTTTCAAAATCAGGCAGAATGTAACAATATCTGCTGTGACAGGTCGAACCGAATTCTAATATTGTGTTGTACCTAAAATGCTGTTTATATTTTAATAGATTTTAAATGTACTGTTAGTTTATTGACATAAAGTAAATATATAAAATTCAAACATGCACGAGTGCTGCTGTATCACAGCCAAGCAATACGTCTGTTACAGAGGGTAATTATCCTGTTATGATAACATTAATGTCACGTGGGCGGGCTTCTTCTTCTCTGAGACAACCTCACTGAAAACCAATACTTGCCAAACTTTCTCCAATTTCATCCATTTAAGATAAATAACAAACTCTCCAAATTAAACAGCAGAGCTCTAGCACACCTGAGTGACATGCACGCATTTTCTACTGTTTCTACACTGTGTTCCGACTCAGTGATAATAAAAGAGTTGCATTAACGTCAGATCTGTGTAAACTACATTTAATTTTCGTACAGAATCAATAAAGAATCTGACAGATGAGTAGAACTGATAATGGTATTGGTTTCACCAAAATTAATCAATCACTATCCCTAATGTTTGATCATTTCACCCAGCTCTCGAGTAGCAAAGGAACAGAGTTGGGAATCTTACCTCTTACATGGAGACTGTGCATCCATAAGGAACAGAGTATTTAGTGTTCACAAAGTCAAGGTTTTGCACAGTTTGTCTAAACAAACAGAACAGATAACTGAGCTGCGTAACACAAAGTGCACCCTGTAACCAAACAGGAGGGCAGATTTAATGCTTCCTGAGAAATCAAACTGCCAGCAAAGTGGACTAAATGACAGGGTTATAAAAGATTTGCCCAAAAGCTCAATTTCATCAAGGATGTCGGGCTTGACCTTCATCTTGGGAAAAGTGAGTAATGATCTCCCTGCGGTTAGTTGTTCATGAAGGTTTAGATGAGCACAACGAATGGTTCAGACAGCAAAGTGCACCTCACAGGACTTTGGAATGCAAATGCATAACAGGTCAACAAGCAAAACACGATTCAAAACACCCACAGTTGTATGCAAAAACAAGGATTAATAATGGACAGACAGCATTCAAGTGTTTTACATAAAAACAAATGAGAGCACACAGTTCTCCGTTTACACCTGTAACAGTGTGTATTACCTGATAAACGCTGGGTGACACAATTTCCCACAATTCACGCTACAATGCAGAGGAAAGACAAATTTGTTCACAATGAAAGTTCAAATGTTAGAACAAATAGGGGTGTATAAAAAACTACATGCACAAAGGCAGTTTTTTTGGGTTGTCTTGACTGAACACACACATTTTTTAAACATTCAAGACAGTCTAAAAAAGGTTATATCAGTTACATAAATATCACAATTATTTTAATGTTTTTATTTTTGGTTTTTCAGGCTATTATTAATCTAAAGTGTTTGCATGTCAGAAACCTAGAAAAGCCATTATTGCTGTTTTGATCAACTGTAACACTCTGAAAATGATTTACATCCTTTTGTGCTTTTATTTTATTATGGTAGTGTGGAGTGGAATGCAGGTTAACTTTCACACAAAAAAACTAACTGTATACTTCTTCTTCACTCAAAACAAGGACTCTAAAAAGAACTATGACAACAAGCAATTCACAGAGACAGCCAAATGACCCATCCAAGCAAAGATCTCAAGTTAACATGGAAACTATATTTAAACTATACAGTAACACTTCTACTTCAACTCTCCGGTCCATCATCTGTCTTTTTCTTCCCCTGAGGTCGTTCTTTATTTGTCAGATTGGACAAATTTCTTTAATTATGTCTTAAACCTTGGGGACAAGATTAGCTTATGCATCGTTCCGCTAAGTTTCTTTTAAAGTCGAGCTGATGTCAAAAATGCATTTTCAACCCTTTTGGACCATATCCCTGCTCTTATTGTAGTCATGTTTAAAAATGCATCCCAAAAGATTTTTTTTTTTTTAATTCATT
>MDSQ01000298.1_pt1 | contig 11459 bp, 9 predicted proteins | sample 1008251 | NCBI WGS metagenome assembly MDSQ01 (sample SAMN05526597, study PRJNA338239) | gut metagenome | isolation source: Hindgut content | host: Naso unicornis | place: Saudi Arabia: Red Sea | collected 2016-05
CACTATTAAGAAAAAATAGAAGACTTTTATAATATTGCCGCTATTGGATTAACTTAACAGCTGGAGATGTTTCTGTTTGCCGTGGTCTTTTATTAAATCAAATTGAGGGTTTAAATCTCAGAATGCATTGCTACTTATATTCCCGTTTTGTCTTTTCCTATTTTAGATTCTTTTTCTTTCCAATGTTTCCATTTTTTTCCCACTTTTGTCTTTTTACTGTTTCGTGTTTATTTTTCTTTAAATGCCTTTTTATGCTCAATGTAAAACACTTTGAATTGCCTTGTTGTCGAAATGAGCCATGCAAATAAACTTGATTTGCCCTAAAGAAAAAGTTCTGGGACATTCCCAGATCAGGAAAGTGTGACAGCAAGACAGAGTTTGTTTTGGGCTGCTGTGCCTGGAATACACTGGGGGAATACTGATGCATGTGTCTGCCCTGCTTGTGTCCGTGTGTATGCCTGTGTTTGCCACAATGTGAAACTGTCTTTGTTATTATCTTTTAAATTAGAATTTCACAGTGACATGGTTAAACAAGAGACTGACCAGAGAGAGATGCTGAACAGGAGGAATGTGAACATAGCTCAGTCTGCATCTGTGAGTTTTTAATTCTGTCCTCACTTTGCTTCTTTATGTGTAGAAATTATGTCCTGATCTATACACATATTTATCAGGAGATGACATTTGCGTGTTTTGTATTCTTTGTAGATGCCAGACATTGACAGACTTCTAGCAGAGAGGAAGACTGAAGTCGACAGAATCCTGAAAATGTCCAGACGAAAATTCACCATCCACAATCAATTCAGGGGACAGCAGGATGTTTTGGGAATGGTAAAGTCTTATGACAGAGGAATTTTACTGTTGGCTTGTGCGCCTTTAAAACCTGGTGTGTAACTTTAGGAGCCTTTGGCCTCCATACAGATGTGTTCAGTTCATATCTGGCTGAACACAAGACTGAAGAACATATTCTCACAGGCTGAACAGGTTGTTTACTCTTTATTTTTCCCATGCAGGTTGGCCACCTGGCCTTAGTGCAGGATGATGACGTTGCACGAGTGATCTCGTGGCACATCAGTGGCGACATGGATTGCGTCATCACCAAAACAACGGCAGCAGCACGAAGAATCTACGACGACACTGGAGGCAGGCAGCAGGTCATGGCCCTCGACAGTGTGTATGTGCCACCGGGCGACAGGTACGACTTCTGAGTCAGTGAAGGTGTTTTAAAAATAACCCTCAAGGTGCTTTTTGGGTATTTGAGTTTGCTAATCATTCCTAACACTTTGCTCTCCGCCGTCACGCATCATTCATGTCAGTATTTCTGCTGGCGTCTGAGTCTCCTATTACAGTCTTTAATTTGTCAGCCCTCTCCTGCCCCAAGCCTTCAGATAACAGTAATTTAAAGATCATGTGGCAACTCCCCACAGACAAGTAAGCATAAAAAAAAACTCTGTTAGGTCCCAATTCTATTCATCAGATTATTTCAGTTTTAACTTAAAAGAATTTATCATCCTGTCCTTTCCTCTTCTAAAAGAAGAATATGCCGTCTGTCCGTCTGTCTGCATCTGTTTTTCTCCTTGATATGTCGCCCAATCAATCTGAAAATCACGGCAAATTGCCATAGGCAGAGACTGGTGAAGCCCCTTGTCTCATTGAACCACTGCCCGTGCCAGTTTTGTATGAAAGTACTTTATAAATAATTTTGATTTTCATCTTCTTCTGCCCGTGGAGTCAATGAGCAAGAACACGGACAGCGCCACCCTGCCGTTGCATCCCTCTTTGCTCTGCGGGGCTGCGTGTCATTGAGCTGTACGGTGCTATTTTTTTTCATTCTTTCACAGAATTTAAAAATCTATGATTCAGTTCTGTGCTGCAAGTGGCAATAACTGAGGAGAAATCACTGCACTTGAAGTCAGCGTTGTACTCTTGCAGACGGGGTCAGCAGGAAAAGTTTTGTAGCCACATACATAAATGCTTACCTAAAAAATCATTATCTGATCAATTGTATGCTAAAATAGGATTTTTTCCTGCGTCAGTTGGCTACCAGACAGTTGTTTATTTTGGCACTAACAGCTGATTTGCGGAGTGATGTGGTGCGCAGCAGAGGCCAGTGCAATTGGGTGTAGTAATACACGGAGGGACTATGGCTGAAAAAATGTAGTGCCAAAATTAACCGTTGTCTGGTGGCAAACTGAAAAAGAAAAGAAAACAAAAAACAAATTTGTTGTATAATTGAACTAATAATGCATTTCTAGAGCTACAAACTGCTTTACTACTGACCCTGTCTGCAGAAAGTGAAGCGCTGACTTCCAGATAAGTGATTACTCCCCCCTTCTCCTCAAAATGACGCTGGGTGACTCCAGGTCACGGTCTCCATGATCCTGTGTTGATGGCAGACACTTAAAGTATCATAACAGACCAATAAGTACATACTTAACTCCACAACTTGACTTTTAGCAAACCCGGAGAGCTCGACATTTGTAGACAGCTGTTCATCTCTTCTGTTGTTATTATGTATCGAATACAATAAATCCATTGACTGTGTCTCTTAGGGGTCGTCTGTGCCAAACTTTTGGCCGATGAGCTGGTGTGATCCTCTAAAAGTCGCTGATCATAGGAACTTCTGTCCTAATATTTGAATTGCTTGCAGGCCGCTGCCACACGTAAGAAACGGCTATGCGCTCTTCCAGCCCCCTGGGAACCCGATCTATGCCAGAAACCTGCTGATTTACCCACAAGACCAGGAAAGCTGTCACATGGGTGAGCTGCCATGAACGAATTTCCCTGCTCAGAGTAGCATGGCCTCGTTGTTTTTTCACTGCAGATGTATAGTCCAGGGTTTCTGCGGTTTTCTAGAGGCTTTTTTGCTCTCTTTGTGTTTGCTGTTGTTGGGGTATTTCCTTCATGCCCCTGCTCCTCCTTGGGTCTGTGTGGATAAATGTTTCCACCTGGGATCCAACCACACAGACGTGGAGGGGTTCTTCCCAGGAGGCCCCGTCACTGGAGCAGAAATTGGGCCTCTTTCACCACATTCAAATGACTTTTAATTGTTGTGGTTTAAAGTTTTAACTTTCATGAGTACAAGTTAAGGCCATCTCAAAAAATCTCTCCATCTCTTTGATTGTGAAATCTTGTAGTGGTTTACACATTTTTTTAAAAAAAAGTCAAAGTTATGATTGTTTTGATTTGGCACAACTTAGCTGAAAGTTCTCCTGCTTTGTGCTTCCTTCCAGTGTTTAAAAACCTCCTGGGAGAAACAATCCTGATTGATGACCTGGACTCTGCAAACAGCTACAGAAGGGCGGTGAGTGACATGTGCTGCTGGAGCCTCAGAGTAACAGGCCGACGGTCATTTCTCCTCTAAAATGTGCCGTTGCTTACAGGTGGTGCAGAGTAAGACCCCATGTCCCACCATCCTGACCAGGCAGGGGGACAGGGTCAGTGCTAAGGGAAAGTTTGGAGGCGCACAGAACAGAGCGCCGCCCATCAACAAACTGCGTGTGTTTGGAGCCCCACTCCCACCACAATACCACACTCTTATGGAAGAAAGAGGTGACATTTTTATAGTTAACTTTTAAAGTTTATTTTTGTGTCCCTGCTCTGTTGGAGTTTGCTCTTAATCTCTCTTATTTTGTTCGACAGACCTGCTCAGTAAGTACCATACCACTCTGCAGAAGAGGGATGATGCAGCAAAGGAGGTCGAAAGTCACTTAAAAACTATGAAATCACCTGAAATGGTGAAAAAGCAACAAGAAATAGAGGAGAAAGAGAAACAGCTGCAGGAGATTGAGAGACTATGTGGTACGTTTGTTGACCCAGCAGTGAGGACAGAGAATATTTTTCCAACTTTTCAAAATTCTTTTAGTGTTTCTGATTTCTTATCGGTCTGTGTTCTACATGCAGTGGCAACACCAGTGAGACCAGATAAACGAGGTGCTGCGGACGCTGCTGAGACATCCAGCTTCAGTACAAAGAGAGCGAGACAGAGTTCCACATAAGAGGTGGACACGTCCGTCCTGGTAGCTTGATTAAAAGCCTCTGATAATTTAAATTTTTGTGACAGTAACATTTTTGCAAAAAAAATTTATTTTTACAGATTTGTTCTTATATCTTTTTAGCTATTGTAGTGATCAAAACTGCTGATGAAAAAATTTATGCATTTATACCTCCGGAAAAAAAAACATATTTACTTGTACCGTTGTTTCTTTTTTAACCACTTTATTGCCTTAATACACAAATTAAACAAAAACTATGCAAATGTCTGTTTCTAATTTATTTTCTGCTTCAGGTTGCTTTATGTGTGCTTTGGTTTAGATTTGGTTTTCAGTAAACAGGGAAACCAACAGGACACATCTTACAAAAAAGGGAAACAGACAAATGTGGTTTTAAAAAAAAAGAAAAACAAAGTGCTTAATGCTGCAAAAACCAGGATCTAATAAAAGAGAGAAAAAACAATACAAACCACTACAATGTGTACGAATGCGTAAGTAAGAGACAATAAATAAACGTTTTCCCATAAGACCCTTGTGCAATAACAGAGCTGTTTTAAATGACTTTGTTTTATGGCTTGGTGTCTTACTGTCCAGAAGAAAAAACCTTTTGTTGAGTTAATATTGCAAGTAGTTTAAAATCTGCTTCAGCTCTGGTGTACTTTGTAAGACCAGTAATCTAGTGTGTGGAATTTAGTTCCCTCTAGGGGTGAAGTTGCAGACTGCACCCACCTGAATATTCGACTCATCTTTTAGCTTGTATACTAGAAACTTTAACAATTTGACTCAAGTTTTTGTTCTTTAAAAACAGGTTTCCAAATCATGGCACAAAATACAAAGACCAAATAGATTAAATGAAAGCACATTATTGCTGAAGATGGAAAATCCCCTCAAATCAAAGCACTCAGCCTTTTTTTCTGCAGGAAGCTTCACAATTTATTTCAAAGTCAAAGTTTGGAACTTTCAGTCCATTATATCTTGTAGATATCTAACCACTGTTTATATGTGAGTGGGTCTTTCCCAAGCCAGTCTCGTGCAGTGACTTTCCTAACAGCTGTGTTTAGAATTTGGATGAAGTCAGTAGTTTCCTCAGAACTACTTTAGTCGTACTTCTTGGAGATAATATATTCTGAAACCTCACTTGTCCTCATTTCGACTCAAAGAAGCTTATATGTGTGAGAAACAAAGAAAACAGCTGAAAGGATTCTGGACGGTCTGACAGATGCGCACATTTCTGCGCACTAAATAACTCTACTGTCTTCAAAACAAAGACAACCATCCAAATGTAGGTCCCTTGCGAAATTACGCAGGCCTGTGACATTGTGTTTTGGATGCGAGTCTTGTTGTGTGTGATCTGGCAAACGGGGAAAAAAAGCATTTGTCAGCGCTGGAGGGGTTCCCGAAACGTCACATCCAAACTTCCATCTGGAAGCAGCTTGTGAAGGTCTGCGCACCGCAGAGAGAGGCAGCAGCCGGCGGTGACTCATGAACACCGGACCTCAGTCCTTCACTGCTGAGCACAATCTGAAAAGATACCGGAGGATTTGAAAATATTTCAACCATGAAGCGAGGACTCTGCGGGCTGCCACTTGTTCACTTTTTGATAACTTTTCCTCTCATCAGCGCGTCACCTTTTCAGTATAACTTGTTCCAAGGCGACGCGTACTCTGGCACCGACACACGGCAGAGAAATAAGTAAGTAAATGGCTGAACTGCAGTTTGTATCGTGTTCATAATTACGACAAGATCATTGCTTTGATGACTGATCTGAGCGTCTTCTGCGCGTAAATTTAAGCGCCCAGTCACTTGTGGAAAAGTCATCCACGCAGTGAAAACGCACCGCAGCTTTCGATCTCAGGAGGGATTAACTGGTGATTCTTTGCAGAAACTGGTGCGCCTACGTCGTGCACAAGAACGTGAGCTGTGCGGTCGTGGGAGGCACGGAGAGTTTCGTTCAACCGGAGTTTTTACCGTGTCCACCGGAGCTGCCAGACTGTGCGCAACAAGTGATGTAAGTCCCCAGAAGCCCCACACTGGACTTGGAGGACGCATATTCTTGGCAGTTGTTCGCATTTTTAGCAATATGAATGTGCTTTATGCAATAAAATATATATAACTCAACTATTAATAGGAATATCTTGGAAATGATCAGCTGTGCGTCTTAGGCAGTTAATTAACAGAGTTATTGTCTATTTTACTGTATTTTTAAACTTTTCCTCCGCTATAGTAAGTTACATGTTCCTACAGTTGTGTTGTCTTTTTACCTTACTTTTTTTAATCTAACAACATTTTCATGATTAAAACAAAAATGTTTTACGGATTATTGCCTGTAAAGTTTCTATTCTTGAAATTAATGACTTAATATGAGATAGTATAAATGAGACTAAATCTTAAAAGAAACATGATTATTCAAACATCTGTGGTAGATCCTTATGAAAGGAAAACATGGACCGAGATTACTTGGAGTTTTTTCTTTGCTTCAGTGTTTACTGAGCAACAAACGCTTGAGAGATGAGGTTAATCATGCACAGGCCATGTAAGCCAACAGTGTCCTCATCAGTGCAAGTGCTGAAAAGTATTAGAGGTACTTCCTGCCAACTTTGCGAATAATTAACTGCAAATGTAACTGCTTTTTATGTAGTCTCTAATTTGTCTTGTACTCTTGAGGGTCGCACAAAGTCTTATACTCATCATATAACGAACAGATTAATGTCTGTTATACTATCACACATGAACCATGCTTTTCAACAACAGCATTTGTAAATTTTTAAAAATCAGAAAGTATTCATGTTTAAATGCATGTGTTAATGCTCCCAGATATCGGACTCACTTCAGGCCCATGTATAAGATTGCTTACAAGACTGTAACAGAGCTGGAGTGGAGGTGCTGCCCGGGGTACCAGGGCCACGACTGCAGGGAGGTGAAAGACATGAGGCTCCTCCAAGTAGATAATTTTCCTCATGCTCCCTTTGCCTCTGGGCACATTCCAGGTGAAAGACACGATCATAACAAAGTAAATGTAGCAGGAAAATATGTGAAGGAAAAATGTCAGAATAAAAGAATTCATATTCCAGTTTTCCCTTCTCTGTTCTTGTTATAACTCCAGCACAGCGGACAGACGACAAGAGGAACCATCCATGGGGAGGGGACAGGCAGTTTGGAGGTCAGACAGGTCACAGGTCGATGGGGGGTCATGGAGGACATCAAAATGGTCGACACCTGGAGGAGGAGGTGCAGCGACTGTCCCAAATGGTCCTTGACATGCAGGCAAGAATGACAGACATGTCCTCCAATCTGAGACTGGATTTCCAAGAAGACGCCAGTAAAATGCTGGTTACGCTGCTGAATAATGTCAGAAAGCCTGCTAGTGCGAGGGGCGCAGAGACCGAAACCATCCAGGTGCAGGACTTCTCTTTTGAGCACGATAAAACACCAATGGATGATGTCATGAACAAGATCAGCCAGGTCGCAAACGATCTGGAGACCAAGAGCAATACACTGGATGACCTGCTGGGCCGTGTCAACCATCATGACGGACAAATTCATCTGTTAATGGAGGCTTCCCAGGGCCAGCTGTCCCCTCTCCCAACTACTCCCACAGCCAGCGACGGAGACCTGCGTGGCTATGTGGACGAGAAGATCCGCGTTCTGAGAGAGGAGTTAATAGAGGGCATGGACATCAAAATGGCAGACTTGAAGAACTCATGTGAATATAAAATTCTGTCAGTTCAGGATCTGTGTGATGGACAAGAAACCAACTACCTCAGCCTGGCTGAGCTAATGGACTCAAAGGAGACTGACCTCCGCAATGAGATCCAGGACCTGAAGAACAAGCTTGTTGGTCCTGGAAAGGAGGGCACCCAAGAATCTGAATCTGTTCTTGCTCGTGTGGAGAACCTTGAGATCCGCCTGAACATATCTGAGAAGAATTTAGCAGCCCATTGTCTCTCTGTGGAGGAGAAGCTGAAGATCGAACAAGAAGACGCCATTAAAGACCTAAAGGAGACTTTGGAGGACAAGCTAGCCTCCATGAAGGACAGACTCACCACACTGCTAGTGGACACAAGCTCCAGCTCCTCATCTGTTGGTCAACCAGAGAGTCAGGATGCTCTGCAGAGAGACATTAACTCCCTAAAGGGTTCTCTTCAAACTCTAGGTGATCGATTCAATGTCCTGGACCATAGGTGCTCAAAGGAGTGCAAGGCAAATTCCACTGTTGTAGAAAACAATTGTCAAGACTTCCAAAGCTGCAAAACTGCTTTAGATGCTATGGAGAATAGTCTAAAAGACCAGATGAATGACTTTGGAGTCATGGAGGGGCAGCTTCTCAGCTACAACACCAGTATTGAGAACCTACATGGTGAGTTGAGCTTCCTGAGAGAGCATGTGGGCAGGTTGGAGGACTCGTTATCAGACGTAGTCCACCAGCAGTCTCAGACCTTGCAGAGTGTCAACTCTACCTGGGATCAAGTTAGATCAGGAACTGAGCAGGAGGCCAAGGACCTCATGGAGCTCCACAGGACTCAGCATCATGAACTGAGAAAACAGCTGGATGAGCTGAGCAGGGAGGTGAAAGCGGAGGCCGACCACTGCAGGGAGCGAACGGAAGATGTCGGGAAGGAGATTGCCCACATGGACAGCCGCGTTGTTAGCGTGGAGGGTTTATGCAGCAAGCTGGAACCAATCTCCAGTAGCCTCCAGGGGATCAAAGAGGGTCTGGATAAACACGTCACAGGGTTGTGGACTTGCATCGACCAACTGAATGGTACAGTGAGAGTTCACAGTAGAGATATTGTAGGACTGAGGGAGACATGTCAGAACATTCAGAACCTCATCTCTAATGTAGCTGGAGACCCTCAAGTGCGAACGAACAACAAAGCCGGGAAGACAGGTAAGCTAATGGTGCTATAAGGCAAACATAAACTGATCTTTTTTATTGCTTTAAAGCGACACTATGTAGCTTCTGAAAGAAAAAAATAATCCATTCTTCTTCTTGCACATTAAAAATTGAATACCTCATCAATGAAAACATTGATTGCTCAAGTCAGCAAGTCTTGTCTTGATATAACTACAAGTTTATGATGGCTAATGTTAGCTAGTGTCAGACTTAGTTCACCAACTATCTGACTGAACTTTTCTTGGGATATTTTATTTTCTGTTACCCTTTAACTGTCACTTCTGGCTGCCATGGTTATAGCAACAGTTAAATGGTCTCTCTTTAACCATTAAATTCTCATCCAGAGACGTTTCTATAATAAAGGCTTGAGATATCACTCAAATAGTTGTAATATTTCCCACCCTTTTAGATCATTGCTTGGACTGGAGTTCATCACCGACTGGCTGTGTTTTTGGAGAGGCTGCAATATCGGTGTGTGTGTATGTGTGTGTGTGTGAGGGAGTTGGATTTTTAACCATGTTCTCAGTTAAGGAGGCAGGGTTGATTGAAGACACATGTTTGATTTAATAGACCCCACTTGTGTTGAGCAATGCCTTGGCGCAAAGAAATATCGCTCACTTTGCTTTTTTTTGGGTGCATCCAACTTGCGTTTAGGTTTGTGATTTTATCCATAAACTACACCCGTACACATATTTCTTTGGGTGTATAACATGACAACATCAGGAGGACATACTGTTCATAGTAACGTCTGTTTATCATTAAGGCTGGATGTTATTGTATCTTAGCTTTGTTGCTGTCAGAATATTGAAGGGTGTAGATGTTCATGTCAGGACATATGTTGCATTCTTCTTGTATGAGTCTTCATTAATGGTGCCTATGAGACCAAGTTGGACATGTCCAACTCTCAAAATTGTAAATGTGAATCAAAAACACGTGAGTGATGTTTACGAGCCAAGTCTCTTCCTCTGGGACCTGCTAGTTTTCAGTCACTGGTTTACGGGGCAGGTGATGCGTCATGTGATCCAGTCTAAAATCTCAGGAGGTTTTGGTTCCAGTCTGAGTCAGACCAGAGGCTTTGCAGCCACATGGGTTTCAGTTTTTGGCTTCAGGTTCCTGTCAGTAGCTCTAAGATGCCAGTTTTCTCATTTTTGCCAAACACTGAATCAGTGATGACTTGGACATGTTGCTGCTCCACCCCATGTTGTCATTTAATTCAGCATTCTGTCATTGGAAAGTCCTGCAAGTGGGAGCACATTTTATTCATGATTTCCACTCATAAGCAGGGATAATTTCGACTAGTCGCTGTGTGAAAACTTTGACTCTTTGCTTGTTTTAGTGCTGCCAGCTGCCTCATCCTTTTGTCCCCCTCCCTGCTTATCTGCAGAGACTGGAAAATGGTGCTTAGCGGAGTCCATTACAGACAGATGTCCTCACAGCTTATCAGTGATCCTCTCATGAGCGTCTTTATTTCAGAGCCAAGAGTGTCAGTGTGTTTTGATTAGGTGCTACTGGATTGACATCTGTATCACCTCGTTTCCCCGCACCCTCCTTAGTGCTTTTCTCGTGTCCCTCTAGTTCTATGTTGCTTTCTCACATTTTTTTTTACTTCCACGGCTGAGTTCCTTTCCTGTTGAAATAAACATTGCAAACAGTCAAAACTGCACCACGGCCCCAAGGGCCATATGTCAAGGTGTTTACAATGATGTCATACCGGTTGTTAACCTGAAATGAACGGGTCAGAAAGAGGAGGAAGGAGACGCAATATGTCGTTTTCAAATGATTTTGTTGCTTTCACTGCGTACTAATCATGACGTTCCCCCTTTTGATTTATTGCGCCGTGTTGACACAACAGGAAAGAAATACAAAAGCCACAGAGATTTTGTTTGAAAACCAATTTTTCATTCAACAGTCGGTCACACATTTCAAGAGTTACCGCCACAGCTGCTCAAAGTTGAGAAAACATAGAGCAAAGTCTATTCTTGAGGGAAAAGTAGTTTAAAACAAAAATGGAAACCACTTTGTGACAAATTAGCATTTCTAAAAGGTTTAAAAGTTTTCACTAATAGCGTCTTTTATGCTTAACCAACCCAAAAAATAAAAATGTTTTATTGAGCAATAAAATTAGTGAGAGCAACTTTTTGGGTGCCGGGTTATGAAAAATATATCCGGCTTGTTTTGATCCTTTTTGATGAGTTAAAATGCAGTTATAAATGTTAATAGTCTGTTAACACATTTCTAGGGCTATAAATATAACAAATTGTTAATAAACAGATTGTAGTCCTGATACTTTGCATGTTTTTCTAAATATGTAATGAACTAAAAAGCTATCTGAAAAGTATCTTGCTAGAAAAGGATAAACACTAAAAGAATTAAGGGTTTTTTCACATCATGGCAACTCTTAAATCCTTGATTTAAATGGCTTATACAGACATGTAAAGCATTTCTAAGGAAATTATGTATTAACTATGAAAAAAGCTTTTCATACACTTATTAAAATGGATTTTTATTTAGAATTTAATGGAAATTTTTTTTAACTTCCCTAACGTTAAAAAAAAACTGCTGCGAAAATGCCCTCT
>MDSQ01000299.1_pt1 | contig 11452 bp, 9 predicted proteins | sample 1008251 | NCBI WGS metagenome assembly MDSQ01 (sample SAMN05526597, study PRJNA338239) | gut metagenome | isolation source: Hindgut content | host: Naso unicornis | place: Saudi Arabia: Red Sea | collected 2016-05
CTCGTGTGGACGTGAGTTTTGTCTCTTTTTTTCCCCTCTGTTTTGTCTCTCCAAACTACCTCAACCCAGAAACACAGGCAGTAAGATCAACAGGGGGGCCCAATTGTCTGATGTTACCTGCTACAACATTTAAAATAAATGGTAAATAGACTGTATTTATATTGTGTCAGTAGAAGAGCCAATGGGAGTTATATGGGGCTCAGTATCTTGACCAAGGGCACCTCGACATGCACACTGACCCACTCTACCTTCTAAGCCGCCATTTGTGATTAAACAGAATGTCCTAAAAGAGCTTTATTGCAGACTTGCATCTAATGTTTGGACACAAAGTCCGTGTGCTTCAGCTGCTTTGGACTTAATCTTTGAAGTTTCTTCTCTACAACACTGCACCGCTCTAGGAGCAGCGCAGCAGCGTACACGCCTTGGTGTGAGCAGGTTTAACTCCTTCCTCATTGATCACAGAATTTCCCTTTAACCTGTGAATAAGCAGACCAGGGAATGTGCATGACCCGTTCTGCTACTCACGTCCCAATATTTCCCAATCTTCAGACTTTGCTGCAACTCTCTTAACCTGTGTGACCCTGTGACGCTCTCCAGCCGCGACTCAGAAACATAAACACATGTTCATCTTCCCAGAACACGTGAGACAATTTGTCCAACCTGTCAAAAGCCCAGTTGGAGTTGTGAATTTTCTTAACCTTTTTGCTTATTTTTTACACACACTTGTTATCCCTGTGTTAACAACTCATTGGAGCAGTTTTCAACATGCTTGAGAGTAAAAATTTCACTGATGCCAATGCATGACATCCTCTATAAAATGAGTTTACACAGGCATTACGGCCATGAAACCTAATAAGTATCTAAATTACCCTGCCATGTTTCAATCCAAGAAAAACAGGAGTTTCAAAAGGAGGAGTTTTGTCTAAAAGGTTGGCCGCCCTCACTTTACTTCTGTGTGTACATTGTGTAAGACAGAAAGGGCTGACAGATGGCTTAGGGTTCAAAATCACCAGCTCGCTTGAGCAGTGGGCCTCAGACCCTGCTCTCGCCCGAGTCTCTGCCCTGGGCCGAGGCCCTAACTCAATCAGAGGGATGGACAAACCAGACACACATATGTGGATGTTTACATACATCTGCTAAATCGATTCCTTCAGGGAGAAAGAAGTCAGAGGATGAGACAGACAGACAAATAGACTGACATGAGGGATGGAACAAATCAGGAGCAAAGCCGCTGAGAAAATATCAATTCATAAGCACTGTCTTAGTCACGTTTGCTTCCATCCCTACACCTGATCAAAGTCCTTTCCTCTGCTCGTCCCCTCTTCTATCCTCCATGTCCCTGCAGCAGTTATTTTCTGCAAATTTAGACCAGTAATTAGACTAATTTCCCCTCAGCTGACTCACCCCAGAGGTGGTCAGTAATAAACTGTATGCCAGATGGAGAAAACAGCGCTAGAGTGCTGAGATCATTGTTGATAATTCACTTTTTCCCACCGATTCCATACATGAACAGTAACACTGAGTGATGGAACATGTGGGAGTGTTCGTGTGGCTTCGTGTGATTGCTTCCAAGTGTGCAAGTGAAAAAGCAAGAAGAGAAAATGGGGCGAAAATGAAGAAAATATTCAGCTATTTATCAAAAATGTTAATTTTTTTATGGAAAGGGAAATTTTTCTCATTAAAACAATAAACCAATGTACAGAGAATGACTTATTCAGAAGGCAACGAATGGGGAAAATGGACGTAGTCATGTATGGAAAGAATGAGAAGAACACTGCAATATCAGCACCACTGCGGATATGTAGCACCCTTAGTTGATATGCAGCCAACATCCAGCCACATTCAAGTCCACATTCTTCATCACAGAGAAATTAGGCAGGCAACTGCTGCACTGTCAACTATACCGTGACCAAAATGCTCCCAGGGAGATGGAGTGAGAAGGGAAGGTGGGTTGGATTGAAGGAGGGGAGGTGCCTCATGTGATTACAGTAGCCGTAATTGATCAGGACGTCGGAGTGAGGTCCAGGGGGGCGCGGAAGTTAAAAACAGGGAGGGGCAGGTTACACGAGACTCTGACCTTAACCCCAGAGACCCTGCAGGGAAACACTACACAGACCCATGTGTCTACACAGAGATCCAGAGGTTTACTGCATGTATAAACATGCCTCATACTGTGCTGTTTACCATGGTTTCATTATCGAACTCCTGCACGTGCATGTCAACACACAGGTATGCTAACACACACAATACAAGGGAGAAGAGCAAAATAGGGGAAAGAGAACAGACTCAGAGACGCAGAGTGAGGACTATGTGAGACCGATCCGCAGTAAATCACATTAATAGTTCTCTTTGAAAATTCCCATAAGAGAGGACCAGCAGAGAGACGCCGCTGGCCAGCTTAATAGCACAGATTAAATCTCTATAGCTGGACTATAAACGGACGTCTCTGACTTTCCATAGGTCTGCTATAGCCTGCGTCTCACATTACATCTGTCCTGGCTCTGTGGTCTGCCAGCTAACCAAACCTGACTCCTAAGTCCCGTGTCTCCTAGGTGGCGTTCAGATCAGAGCAGCTGTGTCTAAACTGAGGTTCAGACACCACTAGGCTAGCTTGAGGGTCCACATAGGGTCCACCATTATATGTTTAAAGTTCAGCACCTTATATCTTACATTGTGGAGCTTGGAACAAGAAACAATATGGTTTCAGTGACTCCCTTGCTGTCATCTCTCCGGCTGATTTTTAAGCTTTTGCTACAGTTAGATGCACCGAGTGGCAAAACACTCTTTTCAAAACACAATAATTACATAAGAAACAGCTTTAAAACAAATAAAAGAATTATTACTCTTTATCGCATTAAAATTTGAACCATTTGGTCCCATTATACATAAATTCATGTAGTCATATAAGTGGATTATTTTTTTGTGCGGATCATATGTGCAGAGATTTAGACAGCAGTGTGTGCGCAAAATGCAAAAGCAAGAACAACTTCTTCTGCAGAAGCACTCATGAGTTGCCTTTATCGGAATGAATGGGGCGCATCTGCATCTCTTAAAACTCTCGAAGAACCAAAAATTTCCAAATCCAGCTATCTATCCATCTGTCTCTGTCTGTTCACTGTGTTTAGCCCACTTGCTGGCCACATTTTGCGCACTGCAGGCCCTCAACTTCAATAAATCTGGTGCTATGAACAAAGTGGTCTCCACAGTCTTCCATAAATGCTGACTGCAACGTCTGGTAAAGTTTCAGCTAAACTCTCCATATATCTGCATGATATTTTATATCCCACATCCTACTGTCATAACCAGTACAGGATTTAGCATTAAGACACTAAACCTGGAAACTCCTGTATGTCAGTCAAAGCTTTTCACTGCATTCTTACACATATTTCTTTTTTCACATGTCCGTCCAACATGAATATGAATTCAGGTGGAAGTCGCTGCTGAACCTCGAGGATGGAGCTGTCAGCTTTAATGCTGTCACAGGTGTTCGGACGTAAATGTACCTTTGTGTTCCACACCTGAGGAACCTCAGCACATCTGACACAGTCATCCTGTTTTGCCCAGCCGAGCACAACCCCCGGCTTAGTGAAGGACACAGGGAGAACCCCACCCCTCTCCTACTGTGCCTTTTCTTCAAAAGTAGGAGAGACTGATGGCTAAAACAGGCTGCATGTTTACGCCCCCAATCCAGGTCTCACATACCCGCTCTTCATCGTTCCACCCAACAGTGGAATCCGAAGGAATCTGTCTCCGCCTGGGGACAACCAAAGCAGACGACGGAGTCCGGGCTGTGGCATTTTTGGTACCACAGTCACTTCAGTAACCAGCTGTGAGTGTGTGTGTGTTTGTGTGTTTTTTCTGAGTGCACACTCAAGCCAAAGTGACCTCTGAATGAACGTGATTATACAAGCCTCTATATTTGTGAGCCTGCATGCATATGTGTCTATATGCGCATGAGTGAGTGTGTGTAAAGGTCAGCAGAGTCGACGGAGCACAGTGAGTGCATACATACAAAAATGAGTGAATGACTGATTTATTAGGTGTATAATTGCCACAGCTCTCCTCTATCTTGGCTGTAGATCTCTGTTGGATGTTCAGTTCATGTGTGTATGTGAGTGTGTGTGTGTGCGCGTTGGAGAGGGCAATGCACGACATAGCAGAATTAATGGAACACTCAGCAGACTAGTCTGCGCAGACCACCAGCATTGCATTAACCTTATATACTAAGAATTATAATAAAAAGACTATGTCTCTTGTGTATAGATGAATAAACCTTAAGCCTGTCCACCTGTTGTCTTCTCTCTCTCTTTTTCTTCCGAGTGCAAGTTTTTTTTTCCTTGTCTGAATATTTGAAAGCCTAAAAGTTGTATTTTCTACTTAAAGATGATCCAGATTATTAGCTTATATCCTGGATCATTCTTTCACACTCCCCTTGAAGACAGTCCTCCATAATTTTATCTACTACCTTGGTGACTCAATGTATCTTATTTAGGACTCCAGCCAAACACATTCTGGTGTACATCATGCCTCACTGATGTAAGTCAAAAGAGAGAGCTTACAAGAACACACACACACACACACACACACACTCTCAGAGGCCCAGAGAGCTGTGCCAGAAAAAGTCATATCCATCAAACTTAACATTGTGAAAATGTGGATCTGACTGTAGTCGTCTAAATCACGGGGGTGAAATGGCAGGGGAAGAAGAAGAAGCCAAATCACTTTATTACACAGTGCACAAGATGAGTGGTATTTGAGCCATGACTGAATCCAAAATGAGATGATATGAAAAAGGGGCAACTAAGAATAGAAGGAATAGGAGGCTTTCCTCTAAAAATAAGAGAACTTGTTGTTTTTTAGAGTAAATGTAAACCTAACTGACAAGTCTACCAGAGTCTATGATTTATCCAGTACGGTTGCCACAAAAAAATGTTCCGAGTTATTGTTTTTGCAAATCTCAGACATATAATCTGTAAATTTCACATGTAACATATCAATGTTTCAATGTTTCAATTATATATAACAGCATGACTTAGGTCTGATAATAACTGTGCCTATATGGGCTGAAATTTCTCCTCAGGAGGTTGGAGGGGACAGCAGTGGCGTGACACCTAAGCAAGATGGCCGCCAAGCAGCATGTGGCAATGGGGCATTTTCCAACTGTGTTTCTGGTGACAAAACCAGGTTTTGGCAGATTTTTCCAGGAACCTTTACCAGTTTTGAACAAGTAGACTTTGGGACATTGAGCTGCCATTTTTGAGGCTACAGAAACGCATGTCTCAAAGGAGACATCGACAGATTCTCGAGACATGTTTCTGGCGACAATACCAGATAATGCTGAGCCACGACAACATATTTTCCTAATTCTAACCAAGTTGTTTTTGTTCCAAAACGTGACCAGACCTTAAAAACTAGGTATTTTTATTCCCAAACATGATCTTTTCCTAATCCTAAACAAGTTATTTTTTATGCCTAAACCCCTGCCAGAGCTTAACCACAGATGTAAAGTTTCAACCTAAAAACTTAAACAAAACGTAAAGTTTCAACACATCTGTGGTTTGCAGAATCATACAATACCAGCGTTAATTCCTGATGACAGGATTGATTTATTCATCTTACATTCACTCAAGGTTTTCTCCCTGTAACACTGTTCCATTAAACAACCTTCACCTGCTTCGTAAACAGCAAATGAGCTGCTGATTGGACTTCAAGACAAGGTTCACGTCTTCACTCCTTTGAATCTTAAACCAATAAAAATGGCTCTGAATTCTAAGGCCTAATTATGTGTCTTTGGGGCTGTGCAACAGGAGGACATTAGTTAAGCTAAATTATCCTTCCTCTACAAAATATCTCGCAGCATTCATCAAGGAACAAGCAGGAGAATTACTCCCGCTGCGTGAAATACAGGTGTGCATTGTGTGGAGCTGTGGGCAGCCAACACCGCAGGGTTCACGTCAACACAGCTATGAGAGGCAGCTGGAGGAAAGGCCGGGCTAATGTGCAAAATGGAGGATGTAGTGAGAGCAGGACGTCTGCTGGGCAAATAAATATAAAAGAATAATCACCGGCTGAAAAAAAGAAAGCACCCACTCCATTCCTTGTTGTAGTTTTCCACTTTGGAAGCAGGACCCTCCCTCCTTCATATTTCAAAGACAGGGCAGGGATGGATGGGGCTTTCTAGTGGCACTCAGGGATTAGAAATACACACATAAACACACACGGACACACACACACACACGCTTGTCCTAACATCTACATGCTCATGAGCCTCACACATGCTTAAGCACACACACAGGCGAGAGACTGAGACAGCCTGTGAGGTGATTGTTACCAGATGAGGGGGGTCGTCCATCCAGCCGCACTCTGTGACAGACAAAAGATTGCACCAACTTCTCCTCATCCTTTACCCACTATGCACGTGTGTATGTGAATGCACATGTGTGTGAGAGAGGGGAGATTTTTCAGGCGTGTTCAAGTAGTTTTTGGAGGGGGAAGGGGCTCCTGTCTTAACTGAATAAGGGCTAAACCCCCCATTTCTCCTCTGGGTGAGCTGGCAGCTGGCATATGTGCGTCCTATTCAAATAGAGTGACAAGTTTAATTTGACAATTAAGAAAACAAAGGAGTCCATTCGGAGCCGCAGTTGGAGGCTGTGTATACTGTGTGTGTGTAAGTGTGCGCATTTGTCAAGAATCTGCGCTGAATTGAGCGAGACAGCAGCCCAAAAAGCTGAAGCAAACCTGAACCGTCAGTTTAGATAAGACAGAAAAGAAAAGGCGGCATGAGTTAATGCAGACAGGAACAAGAATGAACGCAAATTTGCTCTTCTGCTAATTCAAACCACTTGGCCCAACCTACTGCTGTGCCAGTCAATCTGGCTCATGCACGGAGTATTTACAGTTGTGTAAAGCAGGGCTACGCATTACCTCAGTTTACCTCAAAGCAGCGGCGGACCACAGGGATTTAAAGGTGATGCAAATAAAAAGCAGCACATGTTGTTTCTTTTTACTCGTCTGGGCTTCGTTAAGCTCACGTTAAGACACACTTGAAGCATTTGAAAAGCAAGCTGAGCGCTTACGCACGTACACACTTATTATCTGTCTTGCAAATGTGCATAAAATCATGTTGCGCAAACAAATTGCACACACGTGCACAGAGAAGTAGCACTTTTCCTACATGAGGAGAGCTGCAAAGTAGAGCCTGTTTCCTAAGAGGTAGATAAAAACTTTTTTATATCCACCTTTGTGCCCACTTATGAGGGACTTTGGGAGTTGTTAGAAAGAGTATAATTGCATGTAATTCTGTATACAGTGTTAATTACACTATTGCAGTATTTTTTGTTCATTTTGTTTGCTGTTACTGTGGCGTTCAACAACATTTGTTCTTCAGGAGTTTGAATCTAAAATAAATTCTAAGGTCAAGATTTACTTGATCTCTGCTTTTTTTGGTAGTTTACACGCGAACATGCACATGCATTTACATTGAGATGTGCGCCTGCGCAGGAAGAATTCAACCAGAAAGTAAAGCTAAATTGTTTGCAATGGTACATTTTTTTCTTTTGATCTGTTTGTGAAAAGGTTCGAACTAAACTTTTTTAACCAAATGAAATTTCAATCAGTTTTCGTCTGTTTCTGACTGAGGTGATTAAATTGAGCATTTTATTCTCTTTGGGCTTTTAAACCATTTGTAAAAAGTATTTGGCTGCCTGTGAACATAACTGTTCTTTTTACAAGAAGGCTAAGAGGAATTACACACCAGCCCGAAGTGATTGTCTCATTCTTTACGCATGTTACATATGACTCAAGCAGAATCAGTTTAGAATAATTTGCGTGTAGTTATCCTGTGATTCCCCTCATTCTGACGCATTTTCAAGTTATTCCATTTAGAGGCTTGTTTCATTTCCATTTAAACGAGCTTTAAAATGTACTTTAATTTTTCATCTGGCCAGAAAAACCAAACTGCATTTGAGGCGCAGATTTACATCATCGCTTATCATCAGATACAGACGCCAACCCCACTCCCCATTATTCCCTCTGCCACCCCCCTCCTTCACTCCCTGTGGTATTGAGAGTCCTGTTGCCATGGTTACCCCTGAACGATGGCTCCAACCCTAACTCATCATGCGTCCCCCCACCACACACATGCACACATACGCATGCTATCTGTATGAAGTAATAGCGGTCATCCGTCATGCGGGTGAGTGTTCATATGAAGCGTCTGCCTGCTCGTCTCTGTGCCCAGTTACAATAACATGACCCCACTCTCCACCTGACAGTAATGAAAGATACCTTTGGATGGAAGAATCCTCCCCTGCAAACACACACACACACACACAGAGAGAGAGAGTCCCATCTGCACTCATTCTCATGTGGTCATTTTAAATTTAAATTTTAAACGCAGATACCGTCCCCTCAATTCAGCCGTTATTGGCTAATCAATAGTATTTCAAGTGCATCCTGTGGCATTTTGTGATATCACACTCATTCTGCATGCTGTAGAAGATAATGTCTTGTGAACAATGGAGGGAATGACTGACTGCTTAGGACTGAAAAGAAACATTTTGTCTTCTTTTGCTCTCTCTCTCTTTCTCTCTCTAGGGAAAATGTTGTGTTAGATGACAAACTCCTCGTCTGCCCACTCCCAGTCTGCTCCACATCCAATTCTCCACTGCACTGCTCTACTTCTTTTAGAAATGTGTGTGTAAATTTGTGTGCAAGCAAGGTGCGAAAGAGAGAGAGAGAGAGAGAGAGAGAGAAACAGCCTGTTTCAAGGGCATACTCCGACAGATAGAGGTGAAGTCACGCAAACACTAGCACAGGAGTGAGCGGTGATGAATTGGCTCGGCCTCCCCACCACCTCCCTTGACCTGCTTCCATGTCTCTCATTGCCATGGTAACCATCAGTGATTCCACTGCATCCTGCATTCATGCTTTCACACCACATGCAGCCATCCTTTCATCGCTTCCTCTCCTTTTTTCCTCGTTCCCTTCGCTTGCTGTCTAAAATGTGCTGAGTCCTGCTCTTTCCAGAGCTCTTTATTTATTTACTATCAATCATCCAGAAATTCAGCACCTTGAGCTTTTCATCTGGAATGTGAGTGACTGAGCGAGCATTTAACAAACAGTTATTTAAAAAGAAGTTAAAAGCTGCTTATAGCTGATGGTAATAAGTTTTTTAATATTGCAATATACTGCACAAAAATGGCAGCTGAAATGTTACTTTCTTATAATGTTATTCAGCTGTTGGTTCAGATGTTGGTTTTCTTAGCTGCAGGGATAACCTTATAATTTCATGCAGGTTAGCACAATTGCATTATATGGTAAGGTACCAATCAGCCCTGATTTTGATCAATCAAGATCAGGCTCTTGCAGTCATTACCATCATTGCATGCTTCATTGCAACATACAATGAAGTGCACATTTCATTACAGGTTATTCAAAAAATAAGCAGTATCATCTGTTCTGCACTTCCTGTGATCTCAGTTTCCCCATCTGCATGACTTGAAAGAACAGTTCTTTAGATAAGAAACAAAGGCTTGAGAGAAGAAAATGCCCTTCGATGGATTCACATTATCCCTCGTATCCGGTATAAGAGCAGCAGATCCGGCACTCCAAAATTCTTGCAATCAAGCAGGTCCTTTATAATTGTCCCCTGGACCAGGGTACAAAATGCTCCCAACAGCCCACCAGTGGTGTTGGTGCTTATCAGTGTGCACGTGTCTGTATGTCTGTGTATGTCCACTATGTGTGTTTGAATCTGTGAATGCAACTTGACATCAGAAAGCACTTCCAGCTTTCTAAATTGATATTCCCCAGCAGAGAGTGGGAGGCTGGCCAAGATATTACGGTCTGCCATTACTAGAGATACAGAGAGACTGTGCATCACTGACAGAACAGGGTTCCTCCATTAACAGTCGAGGCTGACGCAGTCCTGAGAGGAATGGTTTGTGCAATCATTAGCAGATGCAGACACACCTACAGACACAGACTGTCTCTTTTTTGTGTGTGTGTTTTCCACCCACCATACAAAAAATAAAACATCAAAAATCCCCTTTAAAACACCCACTAACCTATTCAGAGGCTTCACATTAGTTTTAAATGGCCTTTTGTGTCTGGCTCTGTGTTGTCTTTCATTTTTACTCTTTTGAATAGGGCTGGGCAATATATAGATATTGTATCATATCGTGATATGAGACAAGATATCATAACAGAATTTGGATATTGATATATCATGATATGGCGTAAGTGTTGTCTTTTCCTGGTTGAAACAGTTTCATTACAGTGAAGTCATGTGATTTTCTGAACCTCCCAGACTGTTCTTGTTGTTCTTTTGTTGACCCTTTAACCACTTATCCACATTACTAATGATTATTTATCAAAAAATGTCATTGGGTAAATATTTTGTGAAATCACCAACAGTCATTCTTACAACAATGTCTCAGTATTGAGGCATTTGGTCAAAAATATTGTGACATTTACTCATTTTATCATCTTAGCCACTCCCAGCTCTTAGAATGCACAACAAGTCATCAGTCACAACGTACATGATCAATAATTATTGATATCGACCAATAAGAAACTTCACTATCATGATAGGTTTTTCAGCTGTATCACCTAGGCCTACTGGGGAATGGCCTTTAGTCTGTGGATAATCTGTACCAGTGTGCATATTGTGTGTACCTAAACATGAGGTTTAGTTGGTTTAGGGAAGAATACTTTAGATAAATCACTACAACAAATCACCTCTTGCAAAACTTCCCTCATTAAGGCATGTCTAGGAGGCAAAAAACTTTTTTTCCCCTTCCCTTTTATGTTAAAAGTAATGAGTTTATACCTGCCAACACAACTGTTTTCCCATGGTTTCCCTCATACTTCAAGACCATCTCCCAGTGCTCTCATGTTCTGTTGTTTTGTCTCAGGAAACTCCACCATGTTTTGCATTGTCCTTAAATTTCATTATAAATAATCATCGCACACAAACCCACAATGTTGAATGTTTGTTTGACATTGAAATTTCATTCTGTCTGTTAATGTGGCAACCCACAACCTGACTCAAGGTACGTTACGATGCTTAACATAGCTGTTAGCTTAGCTGATGTCAAAATGTCAGTGCAGGATGGCGTCCCACCCCTGGCCTTAAAGATGTATTCTGAAACCAAAACATTTGCAGGTATTTGAAAAGGACCTCAGATTCAACGAAAACTTTGGAGCTTTTCATCTTCCAGCCAACCAACCGCTCCCACTCGCCACAACAGTCCTGCTCTGCTGAGCCATGATGTGAAGACATTAAGCAGTGTTGAGTGACAGCAGCTTGGACACCAGATGCTGGCATTTAAAGACGGCTGGTATAACTCCTGTTGTTGGCTTCTTTGATCCCTTTAGTAGAAGCAGAGCAACATCAAGCAAAGTGAGCTGAATGTCTGATTGCTTTAAAATCCCGACTTTTTTTTTTGAC
>MDSQ01000300.1_pt1 | contig 11451 bp, 5 predicted proteins | sample 1008251 | NCBI WGS metagenome assembly MDSQ01 (sample SAMN05526597, study PRJNA338239) | gut metagenome | isolation source: Hindgut content | host: Naso unicornis | place: Saudi Arabia: Red Sea | collected 2016-05
AGAAGCTACGATGTCATAGCAACAGCATCTTCTTCTTCTTCTGTTTGGTGTTTTATGGCGGTTGGCAAACAACTTTTGATGCATTACCGCCATCAAGTGGTATGGAATGTGTATCGGGATTTATTATTTCCATTTCCAAACCAAAAAAAGAAAGAAAAAAGAAAAAGAAAGAAAGAAGAATTAATTACAAATTTATAATGTCTTTATCAGATTTACAATGAAACAAAACTCTTAAACAGTGGTCCTTGGAGTTTTCTGCAAAAGGTCTTGTAAATCTAATTCATTTTAATTCTTTCCAGCCCTTGTGTCAATTCTCTTTTCTCTGCCTCATATTTATGACATTGCATCATAACGTGTTCTAATGTTTCATCTCGTCCTCAAAACTCACACCTTCCTGTAGGATGCTTCTCTTTTCTTGATAATGTATCGTTTCACCTAACCTAACCTTTAACATGTATGTCCAAACCTTAATCTTGATATTATTGTCTCTTCTCTCCATTGACTTCCTGTACTTCTCATTTTATCGACTTTCCTTTGTATTTTATAGAACCACCGTCCTGTTCTCTCTTCTTGCCACTGATTTTTTACCACTTTTCTCTAGTCTAATGTTTGTCTGTGCTTTTTTATTTCTGTTTTGCTATGTGGTCCTGGTACGTTAGTGTTATTTCTTTTTGTGGCTTCTTCAGCACATTTGTCTGCTGTTTCATTTCCTCTAATTTCTACATGAGACAGTATCATTACAAATACTAGGCTTAGTCCCATCATTTGAATTTGGTCCATTTTTTGCTGCATTTCTCCTAACACATCTGGTCTGCTGTCTGAATGGCTGTACTTCAAGCTGATTAGTGATGAACTGGAATCAGAGCATATTACAGCTCTTAAAGGTCTCACATCCTCAGTCCACTGTAGTGCTAACAGTATTGCCATAATCTCTTAAATTAAGTCTTGCCATAAAAGAGAAACATAAAGTCAGTAATCACCTCCACCCCTGCTCCCCTTTAGATCCAAACATTTTGTGTTTCCATTAAAATTACAAAATTTGCTCTCCAGCAAATATTATTGGAAACAGTACTCTAACACTGTAGCACATATCTGTAAGCTGTTCTTCTTTTATTTTGTGTAACTTTGTAATATAGATTTTCTCTCTGTTTGGTATTGGAGGAGTTTGTCTTTTTTAGTTTTTGCCCTGCAGCAAGCGAATTTCCCGAGCAGGACATAAAGACATGACAGGACTAATGAAAAAAAAAGGAAAATGTTTTTTGTTTTTGTTTTTTCTCAGTGGTGGAATGATGTTTTGCACATTGTCAGCTATTTTGAGATGGTAGCTGAAGTGTAGGCTAAATCTCTGAATAGGCAGAAAACATTTCAACATTCTGCGGTAGGAAACGCAAAAACAACCGTTTGTATTATAAGATTAGTGATGACTGAGTTTCACTTAGCTGCTTCAGTTTCAAGGTCTCCCTGTCATACTGTCACAGCTGAGTCTTCTTAAATGTTACCAGTATCCCCTGTGCTCTTCTTGCTATGACAAGTCGAAACATCTGCTGTAAAAAGGCCTGAAATATTTTCCCTGTGAACGTAAAGTAAATAGAAAACAGAGACACTGTCATGTAGACTTGACAGATCTACAAGCACGGAATCTTTCCATGGAGGGATTAAACTGAACAAACTGTAAAGCTGAAACAACAGAAGATGTTTCCCCTTTTTAGAAAGGCTATTCTACAATCTCATAAAAAGTCAAGCTTGAGGTATTTTACTGTGTACATAATATTTCAGTGTACAACCAGCTGTGTTTGTTGGGGAGATATATTACATCATGCACACACAAGAACAGTGGAAGCACTGATCTGAGCTCTACATCTCTCTTAGAGCTCACTCTAAATGACGAAGGGATTCTAAAAATGATAAACAACTGCAATAAACCCAAAGCTTGTTAATAACTATGCAGACATTTATTAGATGCTTTATGGAGTGCAATAAGCAAAAAAAGAAGTTGATATTTCAATTAATCAGGCAACTTGAAATTCAGCAACAGTCGGCTCCGAATATATGATCCCACATGGTGCATCGCAGCTCATTACCATCCCGCAGGCTGCAATACTGACACTACAGATAAATGATAAAGCTGCAAAACTCAGCTTCTAGTATATTACTTCTGTAACTTATCAGTGCTGTTTCTTGGTGTTTGTGTAGCTCGAGACCAACAGCGGCAGTAGAGTGACATGAACACACCTGTTTGAGGTTTTATTTCTTGGCTTTGGCAAACAGGAGCTGTTCACTGGATATTATTTGCCCACAGAAGCAGCACTGCTTTCTTCTGTGATCAGTGGACTGAAAATACGAAACAAATTGCACAGCTTACAGTACAAACTCAAAAATCTTCGCACCTGTTAAACAATTTGTCCTTGTTTGTGCAATTAAAAGTAAAGCAAGTCTGCCAGTCTCGTCTTGCTGCACCAATCACAAACTCAACAAATGGAGAATTAAATCAAAATCCAAATGTCATTTATATGCCTAAGGTAGTGAACAAATACTCTGGTTCCTTCTAGTACAGAAATAGACATTCAGCTAAGAACAAGGACAAAAGAGGGCCGAACAATGAAGTTACAGAATGGTGAAAAATAATCCAGACTGAAAAGTACAACAATGTACAATAGCTTTTTTTTGTTTGTTTGTTTAAGTAGGCGTATACTATAGGCCTATATTAAAATCAGGATAATGTATACTCATAAAAGTCTGTATATAAGTTAAATTAAGTTAGTAAGATAAGCTTTATTGTCCTTCAAGGCAAATGTGTCTTGGGCACATAGTGCAAAGTAGCTGCATTGCAGGTAAATACATAATCACATATAACAAACAGCAGGTGACCAAGCGGTACAGCAAGGGACATTAAACTGACATTACATGATCAAACAATGAAAACTACTGGGTGAAATAAATATGGCAACCTTACAATAAATAAGCATAAAATAGAAGAGTAAAATAATTACTAAAATTGCACTAGCCCCAGAGATAGAAACCAAAGTGCAAATTAAAAGAAGGAACTTAAAGAGTTAAAACAGATAAGCGGAATAATAAATTACAAATTAGTGGACCATGTAAGACCATATCCAAAAAGTCAAAACAGGCCTCCCCACTACCCTTGTAGGTTAGAGGAGGGGTGGTGGGGTCTATCTACACGAAGATATATTTATTTGTTTATTAAGTAATGATGGAAGTGGGGATGAAGGAGAATTTAAAGCGCTTACTCTTACATCTGCTGGCTCTGTAGCCTCTCCCTGAAGGTAACAGTTCATATTCAGGAAATAAAACATGTGAGGGGTCATGTAGGGGTCAACTAATCCATAAGTCAACCGTTAGTGTTGAACTTAATGTAAAGACGATTATGACATTATTATAGAAGGTCATATCATAATTCAAATACCAAATAAACACATGCATTTTGGATAGCTGTTCCTGCAATTTTCCTGTAAGAAATGTAGGCCTATATAAATGAATTCTAATGTTTTTATTTTTTTCCCCAAAGTTTGAAGTCACATAAATCTCTTACATTTTGTGAGTAATTACACTAAGGTTAAGCAAAGGGGATTTTGTCCTTTTCATTTTTATTTTTCAATATATCCTGTTTGTCTAATAAATTACTGACTGGAAATCATACTTTGCCCTCCCTTTAACACATTACTTGTCATGTGATAACAGGTTTGAATAGTAGCATGTGGACTAAACACTGATGCTACATGAATGAAAATACAACATAGAAGCATCAATGTCTGTGAATTCTATGATCCTTAAACAAGCTGCTGCCACTACAGATCCAGTAGATGGCAACCTTATACAATTTGTGGGGCGTCATTAGTCAGCTGTCACAGTTTTACTAACATCTGCTCTGTCTCCTCTGATTCTTTCTGTTTTTCTCCTCGGCAGTCAGTGATGCTCTCTCACCATCTTTAGCTTCTCCAGCTCGGCACTGAGGAGGCTCACTGTACTGTTCATCTGAAATAAATCGAGGTCAACTGCTCCTACTCTGGTGTTATTTCATTATTGAAGAAAGACAGGAAAAAACACTCTGGTGACACAGCACCTTCCGTGCTTTCACATACATTGATGGGAGGATGAAAGCCTATTTCTGCTGTACAAACGTGGGAATGAAATGCCGGCTGTGTGACACAAATATTCCTCCCTGGCACGCTGAAGCAGAATACACCCTGCTGACTCAGATCTCATTAAGATGCACTGAAGGGAGCAGCTGCATGATTTCCAAGCAAAATGGTAAAATTAGAACAGAGAGATGGAAAAAGAACTGATTAAAAATGTATGCTGTGAAATGTTTTTGCCAGTGAGACAATAAACCCTACAAGAGTAGAGTGGCTCAGTGCTTTTGCAATCCAGAGAGCATTTCTCAAATTGTGACAGACAATTACTTCAAAGAAATTAAATCAATGATACAAATGAATCATAAAAAGTCTGATTTACTGTATGTAATCTAACTCACTTACCACCATTTAACAACTGAGGTCAAATATCACTTTATGCAGTTAATTAATCCGATCCATAATCCTTACAAACAGCCCACATAATTCATCTTAGGTTCAATTTATGAAGGAGCCCTGTAGGAAAGATGGTTTTATGAAGGTATCTGAAACTGTCCTGCAGGACATTTTGTAATGTTTGATGCCTTCTCTGTCTGGTTAAATCTATAGATTACGGCAGCACTGAAGGACATAAAAATACCTATAAGATTCTGATGTAATTCCCATTGGACTGCCAGCAGAAGGAGGATTCAATAAATCAACAAAATCTAAACTTTCATGCATTATTGAACAGAGAGTATAACAGCCACAAACATAACTTTTACTACATGGACTGTAAAATACAGTGCAGGCATTTTTCAATCTACAAATCGCTATTTTTAGTCTCAAATTATATATTCAACAATGCTTAGTTAGTTCAATTTCTAAAGTAAATCATCATGACAGAGAACCAAAATGCAGCACATGATCCCAACACAATGATCTTTCTTCGAGTATAACATGTACCTTTAGCAATAGATGCCGTTTAAACAGCTGTTATGTTCATATGTCAACTCCATTTGCTGAGGAAAATCATGATGTGATCAAAAGCTCACAGCAGCTAAATGGATCTTGTACCAGTGTCCAAATCAAATGCTGTATCAAACGAAGACTGAACTTTTAATCTCATTAGTGTGAGAAACACATGCAGATGTGTGCATCCATGGTAACGTGCAGCCGTTTGAATTGTTTCAAGGTTACCTCTACATGTGGATGTAGAACATGTGGAGTTACACAGCCCAGCACTTTGTGTCTCCTTGTTCCTGTCAGACACAATGTACTCAGGTGCTGTTAAGGCAGCAGGACAAGGTCACGAGCGTCATTTCTCGGCGCCACCGGGAGCTGTTTGTCAGAGCTGGTTATGATTTAAAGCTTCCCCTGCGATAAATTACAGAGTGAACCAGTTGGCCACTGGCAGCTGTTCTGGGGTTAAAGTGTCTGTAAATTGTGAGCATTCCTCTCCTCTATGCACTTGTTTCACTCTGCGAGCACTTAAACCTGCTGCGGTGCCTTTGGCTCAGGCTGCAGCTTTTAAGTTAGAACATCCACACTTAAGAGTAATGAGGATCCTTATTACCCTCCAGGCCCAGAGCATTAATTCAGAGCTCTAAGTAGCAGAAGAACCAACATAAAACTACAGAAATATTTGAACTGCGAGGGCAAAGCTTGGACTGCTCTGATGGGGATGCTGTAAGAGATATGAGTCACATATAAACACACAAATTTACATCATAAAGACATTATAGAGCCTTTGTGAGCTTGCAAAAACATCTGTGTCATTAACATGATTTAGTTGTTGTTAAAGTGTACATTAGTATTTTACACAGCGAAGAAAAACAGAAACGTGTTAAATCACTTCTTGACTTTAATGTAAAAAAAGACCAATAAGAGCATATTACAGCAGCATCAACATTTTTCATACATAATTTGTGCTGTAAAAGTGGAGGTGTAGTGTTTTGGTACAAAAAGCAGCTGTACCATTTCTAAGCAATTGTCATTTTATTCCCTCCTAATCTGAATTCATGGTACAAAAAACACAGAATAACACAAGGTATATATTGTGTTCACTGTATAATTTACAGGATAATGCTATATGACAACATACAGATTTTATATTTATTTATGTATCTAAATACACACTGAACATATAGACCTATTTGGAATGTCTTTAGCCTCTGCCTGAAACTGGACTCTGACCACGTCTACACAGTGGAGGTGACACACTTGTTCTGCTCCGATCTAAAGAGAATTACTCTGAATAAACAGCGAGCAGATTCGAAGGGGAAGAAACTAGAATAATGCAGCAGTGCATTACGGTTGAACAAACATCAACTCCGCTGGAGGGAATCGCTGGCCCACCCGTATCTGCTTTTTAGATGTCATGCCGACAAATATGCAAGGCTTTTCAATCTCCGCTGGCTCCTTGGGCACTTTGCTATCAGCTGTGTGGTTAAGTGTGTGTAAGTGTGTGTGAGAGTGTGTGTGTGTGTGTGTGTTTATAAAGTACATCCTGGGGGCTACATTAGCTCTAGATCTGTCTGTTCAGACAGGATGCCTGCTTTGCCTCTCACTGTCATGAGGTTGCTTTCGGTACATTAGGCACTGGGGCTGGACTCAAACGTTTAAAAATTCGGATATTAATTCGTTGGGTAGGTATTCGATTTTCGCATTTGGGATTGAATGATTCATGCTTTTTCCTGTACTTTATTTCTAAAAGGCAAAAAAAAGTCAGTTTGAGACAATGAAATTAAACCAAGTGATCCATGTTGTGTCTTATAAACAAGCTTGGTGACAACTCTGGTGTTATGTCCTGTATGTGCCCCCAGTTCACTGCTGTCTGCTCAGGGGGAAGGGCCAGCTTGAATTAGAACTATGAATCAGAAAATCTTTGCTTGTTGCTAAGGGTTTCTAAATTAATTGTTGGTGACTAACAGTCACAACTTTTGTCCTAAATTGAGTTCGAAATGTGTCCCCGAAAGTAGCAGATTGAACCACAGTGGAAAATACATAATTAAGTACACGGCATAAAATGATAATTAACCCGAAGTCAGCATCTTTGTATTCTTAAGGTTTCTGACATGTAAACAAGCCATCAAATACGGACGCATGAGGTCGTTTGATTTTCCGCCAATGTCTCATACTTTGTCTGCAGCAGCATGAAATCTAATAACGCTTTGAACTCGACATCAAACAAAAGGTCGCACCGGCTGAATCAGCGTTATTAAATTCATGGTCTCATTATATGGGCTGTTCATTTTGTCTGGCTCTCCAAATCTGCTCTAAAATGTAGTGGCGCGTGTATGTGTGTATGTGTGTGTGGTGATGAAATGGGAAAATGGGGATGGAGAGAAAGCAGTAGGGAATTAAAGATGTGGAGAGAGGAAGCGGAAAGATTCTCATTTGAGATAAAAATATACTCCTCGCACTCTCTGAGCACACACGTACATGAACACATACACACACACACACACATGCACACAAAAAGGAATCACCTACAGAGGAAAAATACAGGGAAGAACAGAGAAGCCTAACTGACCCGGTATAAAACCAAGCCTGTAAAGAGCTGACCCTGTAGTTTGTGGGAAACTGAAAATAAAATTACCTACAGGGATCAACAAAGGGCCGCAGTTACTCTTATTATTACTCAGACTGTAACGCTAACAGCAGTACCACATGAACCCCAATAATCTGATGACAACAGCAGGATTAGAAAGTTAAAAAAAGCAAAAAGAAAGTAAAAATTTGGATAATTTGCCGGTGAAGCTTTGTCAAAAAGCTGCAGATCACAGTATGCTGTGTGCTACAGACGTGAGCTGATGCAACATGGAAGACATACACAGAGAAATATTAGATAAAGTGTGATATGTTCTGGTATGAAAAGAATAAAGAGTGTCACAGTTTCTTACAGTATAGCTGTTCATAAGGTTGTGCTGATTATGTCAAAAGTCTTTGTTTCATCCGTCAGCGGGTGAAAAAGGAAAAAAAAGGGGGGGGGTGTCACTTGCCAAGCGCTGCAAAAAATAATAGGGAATGTATTAAAATAGCATCAGTACACTCTATCATATGTTGTTAACCGGAAAACCGAGAGCATAAAATGATGAGGCATCTCAATAGTCTTGACAGTTTCTGTCTCTATCACCTTTCTGTCAGCAGAAATAGAAGTGAAAGCAACATGTAGGGTTTGTGCGTGTGCGTGTGTGTGTGTATCAACTTGTCTTCAGAAACAAAATAATAGGCAAGAAAAAAAAGCTGCGAGACAGCTGACCTGTAATGCTCGCAGAAACACTGCAGATTCCTCCTCATCAGTGGTGACACTGCTGCTTCACTTCTGTGGCAGAAGTTATCAGGATGTTCACGTATGAAAACTGTCGCAGAAACCTGACACATGACCTATCCCCAACGAAACCCAAAACACCTAAATAAATGACATGCGGCCGTCTAGGAGAGTAAAATCTGACTTTGTTGAGGTTGTAAAACCTAATGAGTGTTCAGTCTCTCACTCCCCGGTGTTCCTCAAATGCCAGCAGGCCGAGGAGTTTCCTCGGTGACCACGTCAGTGGTGACAAAGAGGAGGATTTGTGAGCCGCATCGGGCACAGTCTGCCGTTGAATGTTTGTGTTTTCACAGTCTTACAGCCACCACACATGCTCCTGCTCGGCCTACACATAAAGGTGCTACCTGGGAAGAAAAAAACAAACAAACAAAAAAACATACAAAAGAATCACAACCACAGCTAGATACAAAAGCTTCATTCATACTACATCAGGTGTTGTGTCACAAATATGAGTTCATCTATTCATTCTAATGTGGAAAGTGCGTTTCAAAAAAGGGTCGGGGTGTCGAAGCAGAGTCAACTTTTAGAGAACTGCAACGTGACCTCGCTGGTCGGTCGATAGGCCGAGCAGAGCCAAAACTGCCACAAGGGAGTACAGAGAAATTTATTTGCACATGGGCTGACACTCCCACATCACGTACAAGCTTGCCGATTGCCATAAAACCTGATTTAGGTCTGTATTAACCTCATACGCATACGATGGAACGGTAATTAGGAGCAATTTGGGGTTCAGTCTCTTGCCTAAGGACACTTTCATGTGCAGACTTAGGACGTCAGGATTGAACCATCATTGTTCTGATAAGCACAAGACCCGCTTTATCACTTGAAGTGATGAACAAAGAATTATCATCCGACCCTGCAGCTCCCTTCAGCTTTACAGAACTCTGAATTTCGCAACTTTATTGTACTCTCACTGCTGTCATAGCATCATTTTTGGCTGCAGCAGGCAGCTGTTTCCAGTGCAAAGACTCAAAAAGTATATGTGAGCTATCTGCTCAGTCAGCGATAAGCTAGTAAATACACAGGAACATTTAGCAGCTAAAGAGCCATTTATTTCTCTCAGGAGTTTGTTAAGAGTAGACCTAAGCAGAGGTAAAAGAAACGTATTTTGGACTTTGATTGGGTGGACACAAACACAACTCGAAATGAACTACAGTTTCTCAAGAGATAGCTTCAGAGAACATCCAAGGCACACTGGAGCACACGGATCAAGGCAGCACAATTTTTATTACGATTAACTTTTCGACGCCATGTGCGTCTTCGTCAGACGACACAAACACAACTCTAAATGAACTAAAGTTTCTCTCTGTGTCTGCCTGATTTATGCATGAGTGACTGCTTGCTAACAGTTTGCCAGTTTCAAAAGGGATATTACGTCAACGCCACGTTGACAGCTTTCATCTGCTGCCCCAAGGTGGCAAAAAACCAAATATCACAGGTTTAAAGTGGCCATAGGTCTACATTTTGGGACCAACGGCCGAAGCTATCTGCTGATAAAGATCGTGTGATGTGCTGAAAATCTTTAAAACAACTACTAAGAGCACCTTGAAATTGCTTTGACAACTGTTGTTTACAAGGTCATGAACTTTAAAAACTCACTTAGCAAACTGAAAGGCATATAACATAACGTGAATGTAGGATATGCACAACACTGATATTTAGCAGCTGACGTCATTGCTTCCTGCAAGGAGACACTGACTTCAGCACAGCAAAGAGAGAGGGAGTTTGTGACGGTAATCTCTTGGCTCTGAGGAAAGCTTTGTGCCTTTTATTGATGTCTGTTCCTTTTAGTTTTTGTAGACACGGATAGTCAGAGCTGTGTGTCAGTCACGTACTGTAATTTTGAACTTACCACCTGCTTTATCTGTCTTGGAAATTAAGAGATTGACAGATTTGTGCTAAAGCAAGCAGGGGAAAGTGCCGCTGCTACCACACGACAGACAAACCATCCACTGATTTATTTGTTTCAGTTTCTGACACCAAACAATGGACACATTTAATGGTCTCAACACGGTCCCCTCACATCTCAGTCAGTCTTCATCCCTCCGTGCCAGTTTGAGCATTTTCTGAATCCGCCCACAAACACCCCCTCTTGTTCTCAGCCTGATGTGAGTCTAGAAAAATTGATAATTTCTCGCAACTTTAGTTGAAAATCCTGCAGGGCCAAGAAGGATATGAGACATAAACTGAAATGCGATGTGCTTCTGTTGAACGAGATCCTTCAATTTTGAGACAGTCCATCTTTTTCCTACTGCTGCAGCTGCAAGGACAATACTAGCATGAAGAGAACTCACATTTACATAACAGTGAAAAAATGACCGGATCCATGTAAAAGAAGACAGAAGAAGACAAAACTTTGTGAGATCGTGTGTTTATATAACTTTACTGGTGTACTTCTGATTTAATACTTGTTTTCTTTTTTACTTAACTACAATTCATGTGTATGTATGTACCTTTGAGCATGTGTGCACCATGAGAGTACAGAGCTGACTATTTCTCGGTATGTGTCGAATTTCTGTTTGTTTGGGTGTGTACCTGTGTCCATTCGTTAGTCTGAGGGTCATAAGCTTCTACAGTGTTGAGATACACCTGTCCGTCATAACCGCCCACAGCATAGAGACGGTCACCAAGGAGACAAACACCAACGGCATCCCTGCTAATGCTCATGGGGGCGACCGCCGTCCACACATCTGTCTGAGGGTCATACCTGTAGGGACCCCCACACGCACACAACACGATCAGATTTACACAAAACAAAGTAAGGAATAAAGTTAGGATAAAATTGATTTTATTCCAGACTAAGATCCATAGTTCAAAATTAGGGGAAATAATTATTAATTGCGTCCTTTCTAAAAGTTAAATAAGAGGTTGATATCACTCTCATGTCCGCGCTTTCTTTGTAGAGCTGGAGAAGATTAGCTTAGCCTAGCATAAAGATTGGTACCCACACTTCTGAAACCATCACATAGACTGTGTCACAGTTCATCAGGGCTGCCTGTTTTTTTTTTAGTATAATTAAATTAATTTTTTCAAACTTTTTAGTGACTT
>MDSQ01000301.1_pt1 | contig 11451 bp, 6 predicted proteins | sample 1008251 | NCBI WGS metagenome assembly MDSQ01 (sample SAMN05526597, study PRJNA338239) | gut metagenome | isolation source: Hindgut content | host: Naso unicornis | place: Saudi Arabia: Red Sea | collected 2016-05
TGGATGGTGGAACTCCGTACTGCATGCAGCGAGCTGAAAATGGTCTCTATCAATAGGAATAGGACTGGGTAGGTCTAAAATGAGGCCCTATGTAAAAAAATTAGGAATATCTCTTTAGTATGTTTGTAGAATAAGTTGATAAGTCAGTTTAAAATTACATTACATTCCTCAACCACATCAGATTTATTATGAAATACTTGGAATACCACATGTACAGTTCTGCTTCCTCACCCAGATGGACTGCTTTGGGAAACTCCACATGACCGCTTCGCCCATACTTGTTGATGCAGCAGACACGGAACACGTAGTCGCCTTCACACTGCACACTGTCACCGGCGACCTCAGCTGAAGTGGCAGTCTCTGAGGTAAAACACTTTTGCCACTCTTGGGAGCCCACTTCCTTTCTCTCTACTACAAAGATGGATCTGGTGGTGGTCTGACTGTTGGGGGCTGGAACCCAGGTGAGCAGGACACTATTTGGTCGATCCACATCCATTTTGACTCCCACAGGGCAGATAGGAGGGCAGTGTCTTGTCGCTAAAAGAGGAAAAGGACAAAGATTATAATGTGTGTGAATTATTATGGCAGGTAGGCCTAGTTGTTAACGAGCCCATCCGTTTCAAAAGAAAAGTCATTTGCACAGAAAATTGTTCCACAAAATAATTCTAAAAAGAGAATTCATTGTTTTTTGAAATATGAGATGCAATAAATTATTTTAGCTGAATAACACAGCTGTATAAATGACATTAGCAATTCTTTGTATTTCTGGAACAATCTCAAAATATTCAAAAGCCAGTTCTAGAAACTGTGAAACAAATGCATGAGTAAGTGTTTCCTGAACATACCTTTGACCTTGAGACGTGATGCGGTCTTGGATCTTCCTGTGACAAACGTCACCACCCCTGAATCTTGATAGGCCACGTTCACAAAGACCAGAATGTGAGTTTTGCCAAAAGACTTCAGGATCGTCTGATGAGTCTCGTGCAGCTTAAAACCGTCTTTGAACCAGTGGATCTCCATGTCATCGTTCTCCACCTCCACACAGAACACAGCGTTCTCACCTTCCAAGACCTCGAGCTTCCGAGGAAGTTTACGGACAATGGTACCTGTAAGTAGAAAAATTATTTAGTTTTGTTGCAGAAGTTTTTGTTTTACTTGTGCTTACCTTTAAGATGATACATTTTCTCACATGATGATAATAACTTAAAAGCTTCTGTAGCTAGTTTAGCTAGTTTCCCCTTTTGACTATGTTAAATTATGAAACTTTAATGGACTCACTCTTTGAAGATCAGTTCAAGTTTCTCTGGATGGAGCACTTTTATAAAAGGACAAAGTTTCGTACTTACCTCTTACACCCTTAAAGAAATAGTGAGCTTTTTGTGAAGCCTTAAAATGTACTAAATAATCTAAACATTAAAGTGTTAAAATGTCAAATTGCACATGATAATTTTGCTTTTTTTAACAATTCTGAAATGCTGCATACCTTACAGTCCAGCTTACCTTTAACTGATAGCTCTGCAATACTCTTTGCTCCATCTGGCATCTCACAGAGATACACTCCGTCGTCGTCCATCCCAACATCATGGATGGTCAGTCTTCGTTTGGTTCCTTTCTGCTCCATCCCATATTTACTGCTGGGCATCAGCCGCTGGTCCTCCAGGTACCAGGCGGATGGGATCGACTCATCGGGTACCTCGCACTCCAGCACAGCAACATCCCTCTCCCTCACCTCTACGTCTTTTAATGGATGCCTGAACCTCACAGCTGGACCTGGAAAACAGGTAAATAAGTATATCAGAGTAGCCGTTTTAACGAACAACAAAAATTGGATGAAATGTAGACTTTGAGCTCCTTTTAGTGGTAGAAATGACATGAGTAAATGTCCAGTTGCAAGTCATGGCTAAAACTGACAAAAATAAATATAGCCTCCATATAAGTTCATATGCTTGCGAGACGTATTTAGGTTGTTATGTCACGAAATGAGACTGCTTTGCACTGTTGATTTTGTACAAGATGCAGCACTCCTCCTGCAAATATTATATTACAAGAAATTATAAAAATTTGAAACTCTCTTTTCAAAACAAGATGGTTAGGGGATGCCTGTTTTCATTTCAGTGCCGACTCTTTCAGTTTGCTTGAATCCCTCGTGCAACCACTTAGCACTTAAAACAGTGCTCAGCTTCTGTAATTCCACTCTATATTATCTGTATATTGAGGAATGGCATGCTAACGACAAGACAAAACTGGCTCTTGTGATAGAGGCAGCTGCCACAGTGCAGAACTGTGCATATGGAAAGGCACGTGACACTGAGAATAATCTGCCCATTATGAAGAGATCAGAACAAAATAATTAGCTCTTTAAAGAGGTGATGCCATGTATTTTCACAACACACACAAAGCAATTAGCCCACGCAAGTACAGCTTATTATTTTAAAAAGACCTCGTGTTATTTGTGTGGATGGATGCGTTATAGTACAATGATTCATTTCTTTCTTAAAAGAGCAAGAATTAATTGCCACGGAATCTCTTGAAATATATTGTGTTATTTGCTTTTATGCCTGTCGTTTGGTTTGATAAAAACTGACTTTTGTGACATTTTTTACACTTAAGTATCTCTTGAAGAGATTCATAATTTTGTATTAATGATTGTATTTGCACTGGGTTTCCATCCGTTTATCCATTAGCAGTTTGAGCAATGATAGCATTTAAAAGATGCCACATTCAGAAATACATGCATTTGCCCAGTTTGTTTGGCACAAAAAGTAGGATTTTTGAAAGTAGAGTGGCATCTCTTACCTTTGACGGACAGGTGAACAGCACTGAGAGTGTTTCCGAGTGCGTTTGATGCCGCACACACATACAATCCTGTATCCTGAATTTTACAGTACAGAACCTTCAGTGTATAGTATCCCTCTCTGTCCTCAAATATCAGATGACGCCTCCCAGGTTCCAGGGGAACTCCGTCTTTCTTCCAAATGATCTCTGGCTTGGGTTTCCCTGTCACAAAGCAGCGAAACTTGGCATGTTTCCCCTCTGCTACTGCAAATTTCTTGGCTTTTGAGGCGTTTACAGATAGCTCCTCTGAAACCCTTGACAAACTTAGCCTCCCACCCCTGTGCTTTGGTGACCACTGGCTGTTATTATGACCATTTGAGGACATTTTACTCTCCTCTCGCTCCGGTACAGGCTCGACTAGAAGGACAGCACCAGCCAAGGCCTCACCATGGCGGTTGACAGCCTTGCAGGTGTAAACTCCTTTGTCTGGCATGCGCGTCCTGTAGATCTTGAGCTGGAACCAGCCGCCATCTTGATTGCTCACGCTGAAGTGTGCACTCTCAAAGATGTCATTCAGCTTCTTCCCATCTTTCTCCCATGTTACCTCTGGCAGAGGAGTGCCCCAGATTTTGCAGGAGAAGGCGGCATCTTCTCCTCGATCTACGCGCAGAGAGAGGGGCTTGATGAGGAATCTTGGTTTATCATCAGATGTTAAATCAAATTCTTCTCTTAGTTCACTATCCTTTCCGTTCCACTTATGCTCTTCGTTCAATCCCTCTCTATTTTCTTTCCCAAGGTCACCATTTTGCTGGAAACAGTGGCCATTTAATTGTCTTTCGAATTCACCATTTTCTTTCATCGGTTGCTCTGCACCATTGACCATCAATTGCCTTTGCCCCCCTTCTTGCGGCTGGGCCTCTCCCTCCACTTTAAGGGAGGCTGCTGCGTAGGTTTCACCTATGCTATTTTTGGCCTTGCAAATATACTGGCCAGCATCATGCAGGGTCACTCCACTAATGGTCAGCAGGTAAGCTTTTCCCTCCTCAGAGAGCTTGTAGTGTCCATCAGATGTGATTCGGACATTTTTACGCTCCCAGATCACATCAGGACGAGGGTCCCCATCAATTTGGCACCTCAACGTGGCATTTGTGCCACAATGTGCCACCACAGGGCGTGGGTAGCCCAAAACACGAGGAGCACCTCCGAAAATATCCATGATGATGTCAACTTCTCTCTGACTTGAATGAAGAAATGTCTTTTGTTAGGGATTGCTGTTTGCCTTGAGCCTCTATGGTAAAGGAACTGTAAGACAAAGAAAATGTGTGTTTAAGCTGGCTGTCAACTTGAAGACTTGCACAAATAATTTGTAGAACTTGACTCAACAGAAACCCAAAGTCACAGTTTCACACTAAATTCCAACATAATTTTGGCTTTCTTGCTCTATGATTAATGTGTTCATTGCACACTTCTGTTCTTACCTGACCTGAAACTGATGCATTAATGTCAAATGTGAAATATTTTAAGTAGAAAATTTGAAATGTACTTTGCAAAGGATGTTCTTATCATCAGAGATCTGTTTTTCATGATGTTAAATATCCAAATTCCCTGGTGTAGTTAGCAAGGCTTAATTGAAGTTTAGTAAGATGTTTATCACATGCTTGGTGATTTAGTAAAGTAGGTTTTGAGCAAACATAAACCGCTTGTCTCACAGCTGGTGCTGTAACTCATTGAAGAGTGTATTTATAAAGTAGTCTGTCCAAAAAAAGACGCCTGAGACCATGTGTCACATAGCACACAAACTGTGTAGTGAAAAACCTCCAGTCACTTAGACAAAATTTTGACCCATTAGTGTCCTTATGTGTATGGATCATGTATGTCAGCTGCACCCTTTCTAAAGAGCTTTTCTTTGTCTTTAAATTCTTGCCTCATGTGGTCTGCACCTGTGGCCACTAGTCATTTATTACTGAAGATATTTTTCTCTTCCTTGAAAAACTTTTTTGACTTCGAACTAATTATGGTTTGAAATGGTATGGGAAGCATTTGTTTCACTCATGTTTTCACCGTTCTTCTTTTAGTGTTACAACGGCAACCATCCCTACTATGAGACACACCATGCTCTCCTAACTGATGCACATCCACTTTCCAGCATGTGCCATAAAGTTCTGTGCTAATGTCTTGGTTAGAAAATAGCTCATCTGGTAGCATGTCAGATATTCCTTAAGTCTAATGACTCAGCTACTCAGTGAGAAATTATGAACTCGAAATTATTCTACTAAAGCAGGTCTGAATGGCGAGTGAGACATACATAAACAGTAAGACAGGAAATGAACATAAAACTTACCAAGAAACTGACTCCTTTCTAATATTCTGTGGTAGAAAACAGTCAGTAGATAAACCTACCTTTTCTTGAGTCCCTTGAGTCAGTGCATGCTGTCGCTGTCGTGATGTTTTCTTAAAAATGATATCCTCGAACAATGAAAGCTGGCATTTGTGAATTCATGTGACCTTTGGTCCTTCTTAAAATTATTCTTTGATTCGTTCTTCGCTGTATAGAACAGTCATGAAGCTCTGTGACACATCTTCAGCTGTGTTCCTTGTCTCTTGGATTTGGTTTGTTGATTTTCAGATTCTGGCTCACATTTGATGCACCTCCTGTTCACCCATCAAAGACAGAACTGGGCAGCCCATAGAGTCGGGCATAATCTCTTGGTTGCATTCCCTCAGTATGGAATTAAGTTGCTGGTGGCAGAGAGAAAAATGACCACAGTCTTTTAGCCAAGTGCTTGGTTTGTGCGTCAGCTCTGATACTGTCATTGTCCAACAGCTAAAGAGTGAGAGAGAGAGTTGGAATGGGGGTGGGGGGCATAAAGTGCTTTCACAGCTGCTGCCACCGCAAGCCACTTCCTAAAAATATCAGCAGCTTCGATGACAGTGGGCCAGATAAAGTTAGGCTCTCCAATCACAGACCGTGGCTCACTAAAGATAGAGGAGAGGCTGAACTCTGCAATGGATCATTCAGCTTAACAGATATCCTGAGTTAAACCTAAGGACACCCCACCTGCTGAAGCTCCTGGAACCATGAGTCATGCTAGCCCATAAATAAGGGTCAAATATAAGTCAAATTCTTTTCACACTGAGGTTGTAAGCTGATGTTTTTTTCTCATTGATGTGTGGGACACTGATAAGAAAAGGATTGCCCAAGTGTCGGACGCATTTAAACCCATCATGATCTGGCACGTGAAGTCCTCACAGCAGGGTGTCGGGAAACAGTTTAATGTCTCATTAGCATTTGAAACAAAAGGACTGAAAAGCCCATAGACCTTCCTTGAATTCATTTACAGTGATGCATAAGGTAGCTGGAAAATGCATCTAGGTATAATTGGATAGAAAAACAAGGGAAGCCATTGTGACTTACTATTTTTATGTCCCTTACTAAGTACCTGTACTTAAGCAGTGAACAATGGCCTTCCACCATGTCACATCTGAATCCGGTGTTGACACACTCATCATCTGCATTCTCCGACGCTAGCTCTCTAAGCTATCTCTTCAAGTGGAGTGTTTTAGTCAGCCAGAGCAAACTGTCGTCATAGATATTTGACCTTCAGCTCAAGTCACGTAGCGTTGATCATCTTAGGATGGTTGCTGACTTCATGCACTTGGCATACCAACTCAAACATAGATGTACTCTCAAACTTCCCTAAAACCTTAGTATGATCAGGAGAGATGAAGTTAAAAGAAACAAATAACCGCTGCCAACAAGCATGTGTCAGTAAACAATTTGCTGAATGAATAGCAGAGTCATTTGGAGGACTCATACCACACTAGTGGCTCCATTTAAGGCTGCTGGTACCTCTGACATTTTCATCCCTGCAGTCATCCCTGCAGCTGTTAGGTACAATGACCGCAGCAGGAATCAAAAGCATAGTGCTGTTGTTTGTCCTGTGATTGGGTTTCAATATCAAATGCTGGAGAGGATTGAGACTGCAAGATTGTTGATGATCTAGAGACAAATATACAGTGCTTAACACCCAAAAAGAATCCTTAGTTAGATGATCAAAGGATGGAAAGAGCATCCATCGATCTGAGCATGATTATAAGCATCAGACTATCACCACACAAGCTCTTAGCATAGTAACTTTTTACACTCAGGTGTATTGCAAAACTGATGCGAAATTACCTTATGGGGCTTTAGAGACATCCTGGACTTTAGATGACTGCTTAGGCTCAAGGCTTTGCTTTACAGGCTGGATCGACATCAAGTTCTTGGAAACTTACATTTCCGTGTGGCTCCACCTTTGTGACACTGTGGTGAAATAGTTTAATTTAGCCAGGCAACAGCTCCTGGAAATAGATGCTATGCCTACTTCTGCCAGAATTTTTTTTTCTTCTTGCCAGAAAATTATCTGGGTAGTTTTGTTCTTGTTTTGTGCCCTTTGCAGCCAGTGTTTTTGAACTGGATGTCTCTGAAAGTTGTGGATGATCAGCCATGTAAAAATGAAATCACCCTAAAATATTGTGTAACCTGTCCAGGTAAACATTTCATCACGTTCAGTGATCCCAAGCATACAGATTATATTAGTGAAGTAATTAAAACCATAAAATACAGTAAAAATGCTGCTGTTTTTTTGTAGGTAAAGTAGGGCAAGGAAAATTAATTCTTGCTAATTTATTTAAGCATAAATAAATAGAAAAATTACAAACCTCTCATGCAGAGAATGCATGACCCTGGATTAATAACCATCAGGCAGTTACATGTGAATAGGTGTAAATGTCTTGTGTAAGACTGTCCATTAGATGGAGCTAGAGATTTATTTTGTGAGGATGTATCAATGGACTTGAGACAACTCAAGATAAAATCCACAGTATAGAAAGGACATAGAGAAAAGGAAATGGATTGAGGAGGATTGCTCACTGATGCACAAAATTTTTGACCACTGACCACCGTTGAAGAGGGAGAAGAAATTTTGTGGTTAAATTTTGTGTTGCGTGTGTCATCATATTGAAAACATTTATATGAGCCAACATTCAGAGTAAGAAATACTGTAACTCTCTGAAGACTTCTGGAAATTTTGAAGTAAACCAAAGCACAGGTAATGAAGTGTAATATTTTTTTTCAATGAAGGACAATAGTGACACTGTCTTTTTAAGAGGAAGTATAATTTAATTTAAGAATAGGGCATCAAAAAACGATGTCTCATTGTAGCACTGAAATCTTCAGCTGCATCAAATTGCTACTTGCTAGCAGAGAAAAAATTGCATTTTCAAGCTGTTACTCATAAATGTGGTTTTAACAAATAGAAAAGTCTGTCTTCTTTATCAGAAGGTCTTTGGACGCATTTTGGTCCCAGGATGAAAATGTTTATGACCCCAGAGACCAAGGGAAGAGTGCTCAAGTGCACGTACACAGAAAGAGAAGAATGAACGGACATATACTGAGGAGAAGAAGGGGAGGCAGAGAGGTGGGAGATGATTGAGAGACGTGCAGAGAAGGAAAACAAAGATCAAACATTTTTCGTCAGGTGACCTCTGACATTTTAGCTCCTCCTTCTTCTCCCTGCAACCTGTGAGCATGCTGTGAGAAACAACAAGGGATTCTGGGAAAGACAGGAGGAGGGCTTTTTTAAAAAATACAAACAACATCTGTGTGTATGTGTGCGAGGCAGATAGAGGAGAAAATGTATTCCGGCACAAATGTTTTTTATTGTTATTATTGGATTTTTTGTCTCCAGAGAATAATTTTAGCTCAGATTCAACATTTGTCCCACATTTTGTTGCAGTTCAGGCTGTGGCTCTGAAATTACTTTCAGCAAAGCATCTTTTTTAATGACCGAATGTAGTTTTCTTGCTCAGTCTTCCTGTGGGAAACTGACATTGTCTAAATGTGCAGACAAGGGTTCATAAAGTACGACAGGTGCACATCACAATCAGAATATCTGTAATATTAAGATAGCATGCATAATAATGGAGTTATTTGAGATGTTACAAAAAATAGCTCCTTCTCTTATTAAGAAATCCCAGAAAATACAGAAAACAATATCCATTGGATTCTTTTAACAAGATCTGCCAAAATCTGTTGAAGCTTTTGGGTGTTTTTGCGCAAAATGGTTCAAGTACATTTTAAACATAACTCTGTCTTTACTTTACATTTACATCAAACACTTAATCGCTGTAGTTGATAAAATCACCGGAAACAGTGTGTGCAATATCTATTCTAATTGCAAAGACCCATTTCCGCCAAAGTAGCCTTAACTCTCTGCTCTGTCTCATTTGACTAAATCTCCCAACTGTTTGTACTTTTCTTCACACCTGTGCTCCATGCACTGGGCACCAAAATACCTCACAGCTTGCAAAGTGACTTTCAAGGTCAGGAGAATACCAAATGGTCAGGCTACTGCTTGCACTGGTCGTAGAACTGAAACAAAAAGAGGGCCCTGAATGTTTGTCAATCTGTAGCAAAAAATGGTCTCTGACTAAAGTGCTCTTTCAGATTTACTCTTATTTAAATAAAGTTTATTAGAACTACTGTGGCCAGTTGTTTAAAGGGGAACAAATGGTGCAGTCCTGAGAGCTGCAGCTCATTGCTTACATCATCGCTGGCTGAAAACAGATAAAAGCAATGAAGGAGCATGCGCACTCAGCTAATCCATGAAAAGAACAAAAAATACTCGTTTTCAAAGACATGAAACTTGCCAAATGTTTAGTAATGTCCTCTCATGTACCAAATCCAAAACACAAAATTAAACAACCTCATGTCACCCACAAATAGCTGATGGTTTCGTGCAGCAGCTGTAAGAGCCGTTTCAGGGTTATATACTGTTGTTATATACTTTGTGTTTTAGTGTTGGTACATGTGGCAAGTTTCTCGTCTTTTGTAATGAGTGTTTGTGTTTTTTGATGGGTTAGTTGAGTGCACACGCTCCTATGTTGTTTTCAACCGTTTTCAGCCAGTGGTAATGTAGTCAGCAGCGAGCTCCAGCTCTCAGGACTGCATTGTTCTTCATTATAAAGCTGTAGAACGTCATATCATATCAGACTGCAAAATCCCTTATTATAAGGCATAACGTGCAAAAAATGAACTACTGCTTTAAGAAAAATCACAAAAAAATTTCACATCAAGATCTTGTAAGTAGTTGCTCTGGGACTTCTTGGTATTCCAGTCAAGATTTTCTATGTTTCTAAGCACTCAAAATACCTTTTATAGATACTGGTTTGAAATTCAAAGCTCAAAGTTTGTTTAGACTTTAGAAGTACAGTGTTGGTTGACAAAACAGTGTCACACAGACAGTGGAGAAGTTAGAAAGTATTGAGGGACTGACTAAAAGAACATACATGGCTAGTTTTATCCTCTCAGTTGAGGACCAAACTTACCTTTGAGGCTATGACCGGCCAAATAACTGTCAAGGGGATCAGACGTGACCTTCAGTTTACAGGACAGCCTCTTAAATCTCTGCTCACAGTCACACTTTTCATATTCCCGTCTCATACTTCCAAGCAGTTCATCATTCAAACTTTTCCATTCCCAGGGTTTGAACTGCAATGGCTGGGAAACATTTTACTGTTAGAAATAATAAATCCTCTAATCTTTTCAGTCTTTAAGATTTGTATTTAGATCCTTCTGCTTCAGTCGAGGACTTGAATTTTAAATGCAGATTCATTCTCTTGTTTTCATTTAATCAAAAGTTGCTCTTGATGACTGAGCTCACAGCAGGGGGCGGGAGTTAAGACCTCAGAGCTGCACTCTGAAGCTCTCAACACTTTGTATTGTGTGTAAACTCAGACCAGTATTATGTGTTCTGCTGCGTGTAGCTGATACACTCCGATCTGGAGATTTGGCCTTTAAGTCAGCTCCATATTGTGTTTGTTTAAATAATGAGAGTCAGATGTTGCATTAGATAAATATTGCATCGCTTTTCATGATCAGGAGCAGATGTGGATCAACGTGAAAAAACGGCCCCTGATGAGAAAACAGGCACAGCTGATAGAGGGCAGACGAGTTCTGTGTGATACTATTTCTTTCTTCTCTGAACAACTGAGAATCAATCTGTTTTCAAGTTTGTGATGCAGCTTGAGTTTTGTGTGTCATGGACAATCAAAGATACTGTTTTGAGTCTCCACTTCTTTTCACTTTGCAAAAGATTGCTCTTTGTATTTTGACTTCACTATGGATGCACCAAAGGCAGGCAGATTTTCTTTACAAATCCAAAAACTATGCTAAGAGGCTTCACTACATTTTGATGACATTTGTTGTTGCGCTTCTCCTTCTCTTTTGCTTTCTGTGTCCAACTTTCACACTGACTAGGACAGTCGATTTTATGGTGCATTCAAGGACACTTTGTAAATCCAAACAGCTTTATTCAAATTTTCAAAAAGCTTGTTAAACAGGAAAGTTTTTTTAAAATAATCTTTTGTTGAAATACGTTAACCTACATCTGACATTACTTTCTCGACTTTTCACCACAGCATTTCAATTATTTATTAGTGACATTACTATTATAGAAGTAATGGGTCCATTTTATAAAAAGGCAGATTTTAAACACATTTCCAAAACCATACAGTTCTATTTTTTGATGTAAATATATTGTTTTAAATAATGCACTAGTTCGTAGGGTTCCTTGTATGTTTTTTCCAGCTTTAGTTCTCTGAAAAATCTCTCTCATTTCCAAGCAAAGTCGGTTT
>MDSQ01000302.1_pt1 | contig 11434 bp, 7 predicted proteins | sample 1008251 | NCBI WGS metagenome assembly MDSQ01 (sample SAMN05526597, study PRJNA338239) | gut metagenome | isolation source: Hindgut content | host: Naso unicornis | place: Saudi Arabia: Red Sea | collected 2016-05
GACAAAAGCACTGAAATGACGTAAATAGCTATTATGACAACAAAATAAATCAACATTTATGCGATTATTTATCAGGTTGTGGGAAATTCACGTTAATAGCCACGCCCCTCGTCTGTCTGTAGGCTACCAACGATTCATGTCAGCTGCCGTGCACAGAGACCGGAGCTAAAGCCCGCCCCCTTTGGGATAAATGGTTGCGATTGGCCTGTCTGGTTTTTGGACGGGTGGAAACGACCCTGAATGTGACAGTTCCCAGACCATTTTCACAAAGTAAATTAACTCGTGAAGTGAATGGGTCTGGTTAATCACATGATCAATCAGTCAATCAGACTTAATTTGTACAGCTCTTATCATCCAAACACACTGTAGCACAAAGTGCTTCATACAATGAAAACCCCCAAAAGCAAAGATTAAATGAAGCACTGAAATAAAAGCATTCATTAAAACAGGAACTAAGGAAACATCACTGCAAGAAAAGAAACAATGGAGGCAGGATTAAACCCACAATATCAGGCAAAAATCAGTAAATAAATAAAAACTAGTAACAGAAAATAAGAAATAAGTGAAAGACTGAGAGCACAGAAAAGAATCATAAATATGTTAAGAAAAACAACATTCTGTACCTAAATGTAGTTTAAACAGCAGATAAAAATAAAAATAAAAAGGAGAGGCTAATTATGTGAAAATGTTGAGATATTAAAGCAGAGGGGATGTGATTTTAAATACATAAAAGTACGATAAAAAGATTTGACAAGAGGTTAAGACAGACAAAGACACATACATTTATAGACAAATGGATGAATGATTAAAACTCAATTAAAAGCCAAATTAAAGAGATAGGTCTTGAGTTTGCCTAAAGGAAGATCGACTCTCTCTGCTGCCCTCTGGTGTTCAGGAAGACCGTCCCAGAAATGTGGACCATAGTAATGAAAGGATGCCTTACGGTGGGTTTTCCTTCTCACTTTAGGGACAGAACCAGAAGACCTGAGGGTTCTGAAAGGTTTGTAGACTAAAAGCAAGTCTGATAAATAATTAGAATCAAGACCATCAAGAGCTTTGTAGACCAATCAAAGGACTTTAAAATCAATCAAAATGATGTCCAAACAAAGTTATGCTCCAGCTTTTCTTTCCCTCCATCCATGTGTGCATTCCTTCTCTGTTCCTGTCTGCAGCCTCTCTCTTCTGATGCTTTCATCTGATTACTTCACGACACATCACGTCAAAAAACACACTGCATTAATCCGTAACGGCACCCTCAAGTCTGGACAGTTTTTGTCCTGATTAAGTGCACTTGTTTGTGGAATTTTACGAAATTTGATTCAATATATTTGGCCATGCTCACTGAGAGATGTTGTTCACCAGAAACATCTTTGCTTGAATTCGTGTCTCAGAAGATCACAACAACAACAACAACAACAACAACAACATCACACTAACCAAACAAACACATTCAGACACAGAGACAGCACAGCTGGAGCAGTGCCGCTGAACTCGGAGCGGTCCATGTGGAAGTGTTTTCCTGCACCATCATGTGGGCTCTTAGCATTCCAACCATGGCAGCCTGCGCTCGGTCGTGTGCCTCTGAATTTTTGTATTTTGAATTTTACAAGCCGGACAGCAGCGAGGGAAGACGCAGTTTCAGGGGGAGAGGAAGTCCCCAGAAGACTCATTTCACCATGTGCTTAAACATGTTTTGCTTACGTTTTTGTGATTTAATTTAGGTGTGCTTTTGATATTGGAATAAATGACTTGTGACAAAAGTCCCTCTCAACAGCATGACAGTCATCCCTTCAAAGCTCAGTGGTCTGCTGTGGTGAATTTACAGAAGAAAAATATGACTATGACCACAAACAGAGGAAGAACCTGCTGAGAATGTGTTTTACCTCTCTATGATCTCAGATATGAATGCCCTGATGTGAGGAAGCAAAGATGGTCCACAATAAATCAGAAAATAAAAATAGCAGAACAGAAAGCAAGTGGTACGAGCTTTACTTACTTTCCATTGTGGATCATTTTAAACATAGCGACAAAGAACTGATCACCTGATAGCAGCTGCAAAGTAGACAATATCTCAGTCCTATCAAGGAACATGCCAACAATATATGAGGATGATTTGTACAAAAATGCTATTAGCAAATATGCAAACCTCGTAAAATGATGATTTGTGATTTGTTTTCCAAAAATCTGATAATGTGGGATGTTTTTGTAGCACTGATGGACCTAAGAGCATTACAGCAGTGAAAGGTGACCTCCAATCGATCAGTGCAAAAACCCGTGCAATGTAGTGCCACAGTGACATACGCAAGTTGGAGCATCGCTTGGCTTGATTTCAAGTATTCGAAAAAAAAACAGTGACCTGATCACAAACCCTCTTAAATTGTGATTCATTCTAGGCAAGAAAGAGGCAATGCAGAGCTCAAATCTTGACTCATATTGATCACCACTGTCTATTTTGACAGTTCTTTGATATGAATTTTGTGAGACTGTTGGGATGTAACAGACAAATCTGCAGACTGGACACAATTAGACCAACAAGAAATCAAATTGTGTTTGATTTTTCAAATATGAAACTGTAACCTTTCTGTCAGTCATTATATCACATCTGGCCCTGGTTCTTCTGGTTCTTAGGCTACTTTTAGGGTAGATGGTTTGGTAAGCAGACCACGAAGTCGCTGCTTTTATACTTGTTGTTGTGTTTCTTTTAACTAGAGTTGCAAATTTTCACTGAGACTCACTATTTCATATTAGTTGGCTCAACTAAACTAGTCCTTAGCAAAGGCAGTGGCACAGTAAAAAGAAATGCTTGTCAGTGACATTAGTTTGGGCCTTATGGCTTTTAGTCAGCACTGTCAATGTCATGAATTTGGGAGAGAAAAACACAAAAACAAGCAACTTGTTTTAAGGATGGAGGTCTTATGGTAACCACAGAGTAATGATATATGGATATTTAAAAGGACCATATTTTTGTCACCCAGCTCCATACTTTTCAAACTGTTTATACCTGAGGAATTTGTATGACAGAATTTAAAAAACTCGCTTCGTGCCAGTGAATTTCCTTTTAGCTGATAACACAACTTTGCCAGCTGGGGCCAGTGTTAGGAGGCGTGTCTTGGAATGAGTCGAGAGTATCTGACAGAATATAAGTGACATTACAACAACACAGACCATCAGACTGGCTACTGCGGCTGGAAGACAAGAAGACTCAGACAACACAAAACTGCTGATTTACAGAACTTCACCAGGTAAGGAGAAGAGGGTTAGAGACTGGTGGAGATGAAAACAGATTGATCTAGTCTGACAGTGATACCTTGACACAGACTGCTCGAGTATAAACTTTCAGCACTTGTGCAGCTAGTAATGGTGTAAATCCGGTGCTAAAGGTTGTGTGCTTTCTTGTTCGAAATTTCTTCACAGATTGGAGAAATGGCCTCAGATTCCATGCAAGTTGCTGCCCTGGGTCGACCTTTCAACCTGGGAATGCTGTATGATGCTCGAAAAGATGAACTGCTCCCAGGTAAGTCTTAACTCTTAACTTAGATTTTTATTAGGCGCCACGCAGCCGGGCATCTGGTCGCTCTTGTTTCTGCTAACTCTCACACTTGCTTTTGGAGTCAAAGTTTGCAAATGAACATTCTCTTGATGCAGAAGCCACATGCTAAGGCTTACCTATGCATAATGCCTCAGTTTAGACCCATGAAATCAGAAATGTTTTCCTAATTTTGGGAGTAATTAATACTTTAATAATTATCTGTCAGGGCAGTGCTGCTGAAGGGCCGTTATGTATTTGTCATTCCCTTCCTCCCTCTCCACTTGTTTACTTCCTCCTCAATTGTCTGTAATTGTCTCCGCCCTGTTCAGCAACGAAAGCTGGGGGCATGTCATCAGTCTCTAGTTAAGCGAAGCATCTAGACGGACTTGTGAGTCCGCTCAGTAAAAGATCAGTCAGAAAGCTGCAGTTTGTCCAGAATGCAGCCATCGGAGTCCTCAATAACACTCAGCAGCCCTTACACCTAAATCACTGCACAGGCTTCCTGTGGGCCAAAGGATAGATTTTAAAATCCCTTGCTCATCCATTAACAAAATGGTCTTGGGCCATAATACATCTCTGAATTACTTTTGCATTGTGAAGGATCTAGAAACATCAGGTCATCACATTATTAAGGTTTACATTTTCAGTTTTTGAGTTCCCCACCTGTGGAACAAGTTTCACAAATACCAGAGGTCTGCCACAACTGTCAGCTCATTTACATCAGGGATTAAAACATTACTGTTTCAGCAAGTTAGATTCAAAGGCTCATTTTAATCTGTAACTGTTTTGGCTCATTGCTTGCTTTTTGTTTAATTATTTTACATGCAATTTCTTTTCATCTGTAATGATTTTTTGGTTGAGTTTTGTTTCTATTCTGTTTCAAATGCAAATTTATGTTTTCTTGATGTCTCTAGGTTTGAAACTATGGGATGATGAAACGCTACAAGAGAAGATAACTAAACACGCTCAGCCCTCTAGTGCTTCTAAAATTTCTGCATCCGACTCTATCGAATCCAGGTCTTCTCTCCTGAATGTCGATGCTTCTCTGAAGGCCAGTTTCCTCAGTGGATTAATCGAAGTTGGAGGATCCGCAAAGTATCTGAATGATAAGAAAAAATTCAAGAATCAGAGCAGGGTGACGTGTCAGTACAATGCTACCACCGTTTTCAAAGAGCTGTCAGTGACCAGCCTGGAAACAATGAACACCCAACAGACGGAGATCATTAAGAACAGCACCGCAACACATGTAGTCACAGGCATCCTTTACGGAGCAAATGCTTTCTTTGTGTTTGACAGTGACAAGTTAGACTCCAGCAGTGTTCAGGACATCCAGGGCAGCATGGAAGCTGTGATAAAGAAGATCCCCTCATTTAATGTTGAGGGACAAGTTGACATCAAGCTGACTGATGAAGAAAAAGCCCTGACCAACAAATTCTCCTGCAAATTCTATGGAGACTTCATTCTTGAAAACAACCCTGCAACCTTTGAAGAGGCAGTGAACATCTATGTAAAACTTCCACAGCTGCTGGGAGAAGATGGAGAGAACAGTGTTCCACTGAAGGTCTGGATGATGCCACTGAAAATGTTTGCTCCTGAAGCTGCTGAGCTGGTGAGTGAGCTCAGTTTGGGACTAGTAAGAAAAGTTCAAAATGCAATGGAAGACTTGAGGGAAATAAGAATGAGATGCAACGATTCTCAGGTCAACGATGCGGTAGAGAATTTTCCACAGATTCTACAAGATTTGATTAGATTCCAAAATTTGTGTGGTTACCAGGAAAAAAACCTCTGCCAGATCTTTGAAAAGAAATTACCCCTCATCCGTGACGGTGAAGAAGACGAGAGCTCATTAAAAGAACTCTTTGAGGATAGAGACAAGTCACCGTTCAGTTATGAGAAACTCAGGCAGTGGCTGGAATACAAAGAGAGAGAAATTAACATCATCAGGTTCTGCGTAGATACCATGACAGAAGCAAAGATTGTCGGCAGTCGGTCAGAGCTGGATCGAGAGGTTCTCGCTCCAGGTGTGGATCATGCTCTGTGCTTCGTTTTCACCTCTCTGGAAAGTGATGACAGCTACCTCGATAATATGGAAGAATACTTGGACTCCCGAAAAATAGCAAGTACCAACGATGACCTGTGGTACCACTCAGATGAAGTGTTCACCAAAATGAGAGAAAAAGCCAAAGAAGTGCAACATTATGCCAAAGCACTAAAGGAAGAGCAAAGATTCTGTTTCCTTGTAGCAGGCATTGAGAACAAGAAGTATGAGGGAGCAACCATTTACCGTTACAAGAGGGGCGTCCTGGTCACTGATGATTTCTCAAAGCCTGACATCCATGCTGTGAAGGAAATCACAGACAAAAGTGATCTGATCTGGTGTAAGTCACTTTTTCATGCCTTTTTGGGTGAAAAATATGCTTTTTAAATTACTCTGATCAGAAACCTGTTTGACCATCATGATAAAATCTGTTTTTGTCTCTCCATCAGATTCCACTAATCTCACCCTGGACCCAAACACTGCAAACTCCTACCTCATTCTGTCTGAGGGAAACAAAAAGGCAACATGTGGAGACTGGCAGTATTATTCTTATCACCTCGACAGGTTTGATGGTGTGACTCAGGTGTTGTGCAAGGAGGGGTTAACTGGGCGTCATTACTGGGAGGCAGAGTGGAGTGATGGTTTTAAAAATTCTGTATATGTAAATGTTGCATACAAGGGGATAAAAAGAAAAGGTTCTGGTAAAGAGGTCGAGTTTGGAACTAATGCAATATCTTGGAGTTTCGGGAAAGTAGATACCCACAGACTCAGGGCGTGGCATAATGGTTTGATATATGAAGCTCCTGTTCCCTCTGACGATTGCAGCAGAGTTGGGGTGTATCTGGATTGTCCTGGTGGCACTTTGTCCTTCTACAGAGTCTCGTCTAACTCACTGACTCACCTCTACACCTTTGAAAACAAGTTCACTGGGCCTGTTTACCCAGGCATCTGGGCTTATCATTATGGAAATTATGTCTACTTTAATCCAACTGAAAAAAAGGAATGATGAAGACTTGTCAGATTCTCAGCCTGTCCTCAGGGATATGTGTTGAAATTTAAAGTGGAGATGAGAATTTTGCACCTCATTTGAGTCCAAAGGTGCTTAACAAATTGAAAAACTGCATTTAAACTCAGAAGGAACAGGATCATTGATGGCGTCAAAAAGTGACTCCAAAGTGTGCTCAACTTTCTGCTCAAACTGATTTGTGCTGCAGCTCCACTCAGTAACCTGGTGTATCACAGATGCTTTTTTCCTATGTGTAACTTTCTGCCTTAATCCCTGGTAATTCAAGATACAGATGGTCACATGATAAACATTTGTTTTGTCAAAATTAATGTAATCAAACTCAAACTCATGACTTATGAAAAAATACAGAATTTTCCATCTTGTTATGTTGGACAAAAGGTAGTTTAAGTGCACATTGTTACATTATTTTGTGTGTGCTGTGATATTAAAGAGTTTTTTCTTTGGAAAACAACATTCTCGGTTAGTCTGTTCCATAAATCTGATTTGGGTGAATGAACTTATAATGACTCGTTAATTACTTGATTAATTATGACGCTAGCGTCACTGTCGTTTGCTTGTAGGCGCACTGCTGATGTCAAAGAGCTAAAGCAATGTTTGATTCCTTTGACACAGAAACAGCTGATGAATATGTTCGCTCTCTTCTCAACAGACTTTACCAAAGTTAAGAACCCAGTTACTCATTTTATTCTCCTTCGTTTTTGCTTTAGATTGAACAGTTCTCTGTATAAAAAGTTCTAAGAAAAGTTGAAGTTTTCATGTTTAGGTTTGGGCATAAGGTAAAATGCATAGCTTAGTGTGATGTTTGTACTTTTTTTGTATTTTGTACTGTTGTCTGTATGTAAACCATATTCTCTGTTTGCTTTGTCAACATTTGTTTGTTTTAAATAACACAGACAAACAAAAAAAGTTGAAATATTCATGCCAATTAAGCACGAATGGTTGTTAGCTGCAAGTTGTAAAATTTAGGGTTCATTTTCTTCTGCTGTTTTTTACTTTAGAGTTTTCTCTTCAGATTACCAGAGGAAATATTTTTGAGTTTGTAACAAGTTTGTACCTAAACCTGGTGCAATGGTTAATGATTTATTAATGATGCTGTAATTAAATACAATTATTCGGAGAGAATCATTATTAGCATTATTTTGTTAAATGTTAAGCAGCCTGATTTTTGCAGAAAAACATGATCATTCTGTTCACTTTCACTTCTTGAGCAATATATATTCAATAAAGTCAGAAAAGACCAAGTACATCTGTTCCTTCCCTCACTCGTGGCCATGAAGGATGGTCATGACCAAAAGAATGAGATCAAGGTTCAAGGTTCAAGGTCAGCTTTACTATCTCCAGAGAGGAAATTCATTTGGTCACACACGTCTCATTTCCAACACATAAATACATTGCCCCCGCCAAAACACAAACACACATACACACATACACACCAACAGAATATCCTGAGATGAACAGTCTGAAATAGAGTCTAAAAAGTCGAAAAATTAAAAGGAGGCACCTAAAACAAGAACACCCATGCACTCTCTAAGTCACCCACTTACTCACTCACTGAAACATACTGATGCTTCGGTCCCTGTTGATCATTTAAAATGTACATAATATACAAAACTCATTTACATCATGCGCATTCTAAGGTACAGTTAAGCATTATCTCCCATTTAGCAGTCGGACTGCTGTCGGTGCAAATGATTTGTTGTATCTTGTTGCTCTCATTTTCTGTTGGAGGACTCTGCTCCTCGACCTGCTACCCCTCCGGAATTTCAGTTGGAGAGTGGGATCGTTGAGGAGACATCTGATCGACCCCTGTGATGATAATCAAATGATGCAGTTTGATTTGATCTTGAGCACGCATGTTTCTGAAGGTGCAGACCAGGCCAAAAGACAGAACACTCTGCAAGATTGCTTTATAGAACACTTGAACGATCTCTTCTGTAACTTCCTAGACTCACCTCCTGCTAGTTCACTAAATTTGAATTGATCATCAATTTTGACTCCTAAATATTTGTTAGTTGAGACCCTCTCAACTGATTCAACGTAGATGTTGGGGAGGGACACAGTTATCTTATTTTTGCTAAAATCTATAACCAACTCTTTTGGGGGTTTTTTTGACATTGACCTGCAGAAAATGACCTGAGCACCACTGGATAAAACCCTGTGCCTGCCTTTCAACACCCTCCACAGAAGTACTGTCAAATTTTAAAAACCCAACTAATGCTGTGTCATCAGCATGTTTAGAAATTTATGTTCAGGGGCAGATGCCTGGCAGTCGTTTGTGTACAGAGTGTATAACACTGGGGACAGTGGCGGGAGTTAGGAACGATGGACCTGAGTGCAGGCTATTATGACAGGCCCTTGGGCTAATCAGATACAAAGCATGCACGCACACACTTACATATGCACACAGAATTAAGCATAGAAAAGTACCAACCATGTGTTGGATTCAGATACTTAAACTGTAGTTGGATGCTGCTTCAACTATTTTATTTGCAACAACAAGCACCTGAGCGTAGGGGCACCGTCCATTTCACTGTGGTGCTGAAATAACTGCAAAATTTTTCTGGTATTTTTATTAAAATTAATTTACAAATCACGGCAACCGCCATTCTCTTCGACATAGAGGCAAGAGATTATAACAAGAAAGAGAAACAAGAGCAACAACACTTGTCAACAAACAACGGCATGTCCAGAAAACTGACCACCTCAATCGGCATACACACAGTTTACCCACAAAAACACTCACCTATTTGACTGGCAAACAGCGGCGTGTCTTGCACTGAAGTAAAGTGGTTTGTGGTTATATGTGGTCTGATTCTTCAGCTGGACCCCACTCAAATCTGTAGACCACTTGAAGTGAACCCCTATAGTCAACTGGCTGTTAGTTGAATGCATGTTACTTGTCTGTTGTGTTGAATATTAACTGACACATTGTTGAAATGCAAATAAATATTTACTGATAACTTGTCAACAAAGGACTATGAAATTAGTGTGTTACCAATTTTAATACTTCAAACACTGTGTCTTTGAGAATATCAAGATGCTTTTAGATGTACCATGTCCTGGAAGACAGACAACCTTTACAGATGTTTTGTAATGTCATGATGGTGACCAGTGATAAAAGACAACACCAAGTTTTATTTCATCAGATCAATAAAATATTGATATATTGAGCAGAGCTACTTTGAAAATAATAATAAAACAAATAAAAATGCTAATCACCATTTTCAGGTTTCTTTATATCTCGTTTTGTCGACAAACAAGAAATAAAAAAATAAAAAATATTCAGATTGCTTTTAAAGGAGGACTGAGAAAATCAACACATATTCACATTCAAAAAGCTTAAACTAAATTCTTGACATTTTCTTATTTAAATGATTTTCAGATTTGTTGCCAGTTCATTTTGTGTCACTTCACTATTTAGTTAATCAACCTATTGATCTTCGTACAGTCACAACTTAATGTGGTTTAAAAGGAATTAAGATAGTTTAATATTAGAGAAAAGGCAAAAGGTAAATGAACCATCCACTTAAACCAAGATATACAAAATACTGGGTGTTAAAGGTAATGCAAAAGAAGTTTTTAATCAAGTTATTGTGTCAATGTGTTGCCTTCATTCATGCTGAAATCTGAATTAAAGAAACTGAGAAGACTGTGAGTACATATGGACTGCTGTTACCTGTTTTGGTGAGCAGTTGATAACTAAACTATAAATAAACATCACTGGATCCAGATGTTGATGTTCAATTAATCCATCATCATCCATTAAATATCAGGTTTAATTTAAATTCACTACAGGAGTTGTGGGTAAAAATACAGTCAAGATAGTTTAATTTTTCAGAGTAGCTGCAGAAGCACTTTAAATTTCCAGGTTAACTTTTAATGAGGCAAAATGATAGTTACCTAAAACAACCACAACAATGGAATTTAAACAATGCAATATTTCCACTGAAACTGCAGTGACAGAGTGAAAGTCTTGCAAAACTCACATATCAAAATTCCAGCAATTTCTTTCAACTTTAACTGGATAAATGAATGAATAATAAATGAATAAATGTTGAATACGTACCTTCTTGACGACTTTGTAAATAATAGAAATCATAAGATAAGGTGTGACTGATGAAAATATACCTCAAGAAAATGTTTTTAGAGTTAAATATACTTTCACCTTTACAAAAACTGACATCAACACCCATTTCCTGCATGATGGCATCCCTCAAACATGCTCTCTTTACAGCTGTTTTCCTAATATATTGACTTAAACACAACTTATAATTATTTATAGAAATAAAATGTTAGAAAAAATACTTTTTTCTTTTGTCAAATTTATTACAACATGAGCAACAAAAATACACAAAACACACAAATTACATAGAGTTGATGCCCCACAGGGCGGAGCGGTGAGGAGCAGGTGGTTATTCGTAGCCAAAGTATTTGAAGAGCCCGGGGAAACAGCATTTCTTGTCTTCTGGTGTGTTTTCAGACATTTCTGTCATTCTCTGCTCGAGCCTGTCAGTTCCTGAGTCCATTTCACGTTCCTTCTCAAACCACTTCTGCTGCTTCTCCTCCATGGTTTGCTGGAGAAGCTCGATGGCTCTCTGGAGGAAGGTCCTCTCGCTCTGCCACTCTCTCTGTCGGCTGTGCAGCAGCTCTTCTGCTTTCTTCTGGGCAGCTGACACTTTGCCGTTCACCTTCTTCTGGTAGGAAACTCATGTTTTTTCAAGCTCATCATTAAAGTAAGAACAATAAATATTAGGGCTGTCAGTGTTAACATGTTATTGCAATCAATTAAAAGGTCGAGCATTATGTGTTTTTTTCTTTTTTTTTAAAAAATTGCATTAAA
>MDSQ01000303.1_pt1 | contig 11425 bp, 4 predicted proteins | sample 1008251 | NCBI WGS metagenome assembly MDSQ01 (sample SAMN05526597, study PRJNA338239) | gut metagenome | isolation source: Hindgut content | host: Naso unicornis | place: Saudi Arabia: Red Sea | collected 2016-05
GTATTTGAGACCGAATATCTTCTCCTATTGCTTCATTAAAGAACACGCAGGATTTGGCTCACACATAGACAAGAGAGGGTAGGAGCGCAAATCCAACACCACCAATTAACAAGAGGAAACCTGCGGAACGTCAGTGATTGTTTTCCACCTTCACTTCTTTTTTAAGAACATATTGTTCTTCTGTTCTTCTGTTGTGGGTTTACTCCGGGCACTCGGGTTTCCTCCCACAGTGGAAGCACACTTTGCAGGTATGAGGTTAATGAGAAACAAACGAAAAGAAAAATCTCTTTCTCAAAGCAAAAGATGTGAAAAAAGTTTTGATAAACCCTTTGTTTGCATCCCAGAGGATATGGGTGTCATCTACTGAGCCCTTGCTAATGTGTAGAAAGTCCTGAAATTTGGTACCAAATTCATCACAAAAGTCTACGTTATTAAGTGAAGTGGAGTTAGAACACCAACGCTTTGCGTTCTTAATGTTCTTGTCAATAATGCATTGGCAAAAGGCAACAGAGTAATCTGAGAATGTAGCTGGCCAAATTTCTGACTTATAAATACTGGAGTATAATGATTTAGAGACTAAGTTTTGTACCTGTATGAGAAAAATGTGAATTCTGTGCTAGTTGGATTGAAAACATGATATGTGTCAACAGACCTAGATCAGATAAGGAATTCCTTAATGCAAGGAAGCTTGTTTCTGTGAGCCTACTTCTTGCGCTGAAGAGCAGTCAGTATAAGAATTAACAACCTGTTTCCTTGACACGGTGTGCAATGGTGAGTAACAGCTTTGAGGTGCGTTTTCTCCTGTTAGGTCAGTGTGTCAGAGGTGTTACCCAACCAGCTGCGACCTGTGTATAAACCCCACCGTATTAAAAAGACGTCCCCAATGGATCCAATGGATAGTTGCCACGCTTGAGTCACACATCAGAGCGTTTAGCACGCCACTACTCCAGGTTAAACAAACATGTAGCTATGTGTTTTCAAGTTTGAACACAGCCCTGGAGTTTTTCTTTGTGCTAACCAATGAGGTTTGGCTTGCCCTACCCTTCACCAAGAAGCTCCTTTGATTGGTCAAAAGGGTTCTGTGCTGTATCCAGTGCCCGCCCCCTTGCTCTACAACTGTACAAATAATTTCTGCTCCACATGTGGCGAGATACTTGGTGCAAATCATTTGTGTCATTTGTGAGCGAAAAACAGTATTTGTGACTTAACATCAAAATATTTTGAAAATGGCGATAAGACTGAAAGACTAGCCCATCGGCTTCAAAAGGCAAGAAATTCTTGTCTTATTCCTGCTGTTAAGTGGACAAATAGCCAATATTAAAATCTCGCCAAGAAATTAATAGAAGATTTCAGGAATATTATGAAACTCTTTTAGTATGTTGGAGGATATATTATTATGATTATTATATAATATGTCACCAAGCAAATCATAACAACTGGTTGCATGACAGCTTAAGACTGACAGCATCAAACTGAAGGATGCAGATCAGCTGAAGGAAGAACTGTGGCTGCAAACTCTCCCAGAGACGATTTCCATGGAAGGAGCTGCCTCAAATCTTTCTGAAGTTCAGAATGAAGAACAACAGCTGTGGAAGGTCATAAAGGACATTTTCGATTTTGTGACATGCTACTGATGCCACATGAGCAGTCCATGTTAGACAGCTTAAACCGCACTGTATTTTGATCCGTCTGTCCTCTATGTGCTCATCTCAGTGCGCAACAAACAATCTCTCTTGATTTTTTTTTCGTCTTTAATTTTTAGCCTGTCTTTAGTTTTGAGGCCAGTCAGCAGAAAAAACCAACAACTTTGCATTAAATATGGACATGTTTCCAACCTGACCCATAGAGCCAATACAGATCAAATACATGGCATTCTCTCTGAAGTTATGCCTATTTTTCTTTGAATTTCACCCTCTACTCAAGCACATTAAACGTAAAAAAAAAACACCAATCAGGTAAAATGCTCAATTTCAAATGAAAGGATTCTACTTCCAGGTAGGGCTTCAGTAATCAAATATTTCGCTAATCGAGTATTCTTTTATTATTCTGGCAATTACTCCAGTCATGGGTCATTCTGTAAAAATGGTACCTTTACTGTCCCAGCATTATTCACCAGGAAAAACGCTCAAAAGTCTTAAAAAATGACACATACTATACATGTTTTTTTGTAATTTAAGTGTGTTATTGTTATTAAACCATAACACACTTAAATTACTTAAATATCCTTAAAATGTTTACATTAATTAGTAAACATTTTAAGGATATGATATTTCAAATCTGAAGACTCAATGCCAATTAATTCTAAAGTTATGTCAAAAAAATGAATGACAGAAATTAAAAAATGTTACATTATAATATTGTACACATAAATATTTGAACTAAATTATTACTAATTTTAAAAAAAATCCTTAATAATGTCATTAACCTTTTCTTTCTTTTGTTATATATCCAAATTAAATAGTCCAATTACATCCCAGGAAGCCTGAATTCTCATCTAAAACATCGGTAACACCAGTGACAAAAAGGCAGGACAAGCATTTTTTAAAATAATGTAATAAAAAAATGAAAATACATTAAGCTGTAATTTATGTTGATTTATAATTATAAATGGTTATCTGTTATATGACCAAGTTTAAGTTGTTAAAAAAAGAATAAAAATGAAACATGAAATTGCTGTTCAAAAAGATACCATTTTCATAGAATGACCCTCATCTGTAAAGAAATATTGTGTGTGCTGCCTTACATTACTTTTGCTCTATTCAAACACAATGGTAATATACATGAGAAAAAATAAGACATGTCTCTTAAATGAATTGTTTGTTCCCTTGGGGAAAAAAAATCAAAACCAGTTGCAATGATGTCTTTCTGTGCTGAAGCTGTCTATAATTAGACTATTTAACACTAGAACCGCCAGGGGTCGCTGTATACCTAAAACCGCCAACGGGTAAATTTTACCCGTCATTAGAATGTATTGATTTTCAAGCTGCAAGCTGCAAGCTACAAGTTTCATTTATTTGTCATTCTACAACACATGATTATATAATGCAGTGATAACTGTGGTGCCTTTATGCAATGTAAAAAATTACAACATTACGATAAAATAATATAACAATAAACTTTGTTTGTACAGCACATTTCTGAAAACGTTTTTTTGGGCTGCAAACAACAGCAACGACAACAGCAGATAAAACAACTAAGAAAAAAAAAACAGAAAAATAACTGCAGATAAAGAAAACCAAATAAAAACAATGTGGGGGTCATAAAACATTGGGGAATAAAATACAGTGCAAGAGAAAAACACACACACACGGGGAGCTGCACATCTCTTCAAACACACTTTCTGCAAACATTTAGCACCTTGGCTGTGCATTTCTCGCAAATAGCATCTCCGCATTTAACGCATTTACAGAAGGTCTTGTTCTGTCTGCAGTGCTCCTTGACCATGCAGCTCATTCTCCTGCGCTCTTCTGCAGCAGTGAAGGCGACTTCGACAGGAGGTAGCGCTTTTGCTGCCATCCATTCAGCGCGCAGCTCCTGTGCCAGCTGGAGCATGAAGTCCGTTCTAGGGATGTCATCACTGGTACAGCTCCGGTACAGCACCCAGGCATTGATGGCAGCGAGATCCAGCACGTTATAAAATGCCGCAACAGGCCATCTACGCGTGCCACCTAGAGAGAGCCAGAGCGAGAGAGAGAGAGAGAGAGAGAGAGAGAGAGAGAGAAAACATGAGGGAGCCGCAGAAAAAAAATCTGTGTCAGAAGTTATAGCGACCAGACAGAATTCCCCTCAAATAAATAAATTAATTTAATAATAATAATAATAATAATAATAACCTTTCACAGAGTACTGGCGAGCCATTTGGTCCAGCACATCAACCCCTACTTTGGTGCGGTTGTAATATGTGACCGTCTCTGGCTTTTTCTTCGCATCTGTTGAGATGGCCACATGCTGGTGTTGAGTGCTGAGGATAACCACATTTCTTTTGGGTTTGCACTGGTACACGGATAGCACCGTTTTATCATTTTTCAGCAGCTTGGTGCTGAAAAGCTCCGCTCTCCCTTGCACTGTGACTGAAGGTGGGAGCTCTTGTTTGTTTTTGTTGATTGTGCCCACCAGGCTGGTATTTTTCAGCAGAAGCTCTTTGGCGAGGGGAAGGGAGGTGAAAAAATTGTCGGTGGTGATATTCCTACCCTTACCGACAAAGGGCTCTACCAGCTTCAGCACCACATTCTCCCCGAGACGTTGCGTGGCTGGCCTGCTCTCATCTTTTCCCAAGTATGGGAAGCCATTCAGCATATACTTGCTGTCAACGTCGACTGCCAGCCAGAACTTTATTCCGAATTTGTTTGGCTTGTTTGGCATATACTGTGTGAATTGGCATCTTGATTTTGTTGGAAACAATTGTTCATCCACAGTTATGTTGGATCCTGGTCTGTAGCATGCGGTGGAATTTTTTACAAACCTATTCCACACTTCTCTCAGGTGTGCAAATTTGTCGGTGGTCAACCGGCAACGCCGGGTCTCCTTCCGGTCAAAGCGCAGGTAGCGCATAATCTCTCGGAATCGATTCCTCGATAGCGTTGTGATGAAGAACGCATTGCCCCATTGCTCTGCCCAGAAACTTTCAATATCAATGTTTTTCCCGCAGTATGCACCCCTGACATATAAAAGGGCAATAAAAGCCTTTAGCTCTGCAGGAGAAACATCCCAGTTGGCTCTCTCTTCACCCGCTCTGCGCGCCTCAGCAACAGTGCATTCGCGGATGTGTTCCAACATCACACCATCACACAGACATAAAAGCGGAGAGTTTGTCGCAGATGTTGCGCCGTGCGTGTGGCGTGGGGCCAGCGGACTCAGTCAGAATGTTCTGCATTTGCTGTCTCCCAGTGCCTCCGCCAGACTGGATGACCGTCCACACTGTGCTGTCTTTCCCGATCTCCTGAGCTGGTGCGGCCTCTGTGACACACACTAAATTGGAGGGAGGGAAAGACTACGTTAGACTAATTACTAACTATTATTTATATGTATCCATATTTATTTATTAATAATTTATTATTTATTAATAATTTATTATTTATTAATTATTAATTATTTATTATTGTGTGTGTGTGTGTGTGTGTGTGTGTGTGGCGAAGGGAGGAGAGAAAGGAGACAGGGAGGAGCGCGCACCAGTCCAGGGCGCACCGGCGCAGTACCGGTGCTCCGTCACAGTGTGTGTGTGTGTGTGTGTGGCGAAGGGAGGAGAGAGAGGAGACAGGGAGGAGCGCGCACCAGTCCCCGCGCATTACCGGTGCTCCGTTACAGTGTGTGTTTCAATTAGCCTACTACTCTACAGATAGGAACACAGAAGATAGCCATGAGTTTTATAGCTAGCTATCACATTTGAAAAAGATAAATAACCTACACTATTCGGCATTAGTTCTCACGATAGCTTAGGCTACGCAAAATGATGAAGTTCATTCATGCTTACCCTCATCTGGAGACCAATCCTCAAGCGAGGGGCGGGTTGGCCTCACTTTTCGCGGAGGCTCTGGTTCGTTTTCAGATGATGAGTCTGAATCTGAGCCAATCCAGGACACATCGCTCAGTCCAGAGACCTCCCCACCATCAGACTCTTCTTCGTCCAATGTGTAGAACAGGTCTAATGCATTGTTGACATTCATTGTTCTCTTTCGCTTATCCATTCTAAGATTAGCCTGTTAGCTAACACATAGAGTGGACAAAAGGCGTTTCTATGGCAACATAAAATGTAACCAAATGAACCGCGGAAAAATGAACAGCGCGAAAATGACTGTGTTCTCTATTGGGGTAAATTTTACCCGCTGGCGCTTATAGGTATAAATTGCCATTTTTTAAATCTGATTTTATCTTGACAATTTTTAACAATAGGGGATGCTACCTTACACACTTTTAGGAAAAGTCAAAGACTGAGGGTCATGAATATTTAATTGAAACAAAGTTACATACAATCAAAAAACAGCTGCGGGTAAATTTTACCCGTTGGCGGTTCTAGTGTTAACCAAAATAAAGTATAATATTAATTGTTGTTGATATTTATAGGACAAAATAAATCTCATACAATAAGTCCGTAACTGCACTTTGAGTTTTTATTGATATTTTTTTTCATTCTTTCCTTTTGGCTGTTTTTTTTTTTGTTGTTGCATGTGCTCATTATCACAGCAACACTTTACCACATTGTGCCTTAATTGATGACACAGACTTGTGCTGCTTCATCGAGAGCATCATAGAGCTCTCAACACTGACGACACGGGGGGCAAACTGGAACCTGCACAATGTTAGCCACAAGCTAATTGATTTCTGATTAGTGTATTTCTTCAAAGAGTCTTTTTCAATAAAAGCACAATTGTTTTATTCGCAGCAGCAACCGGGCTAACAAAATAAGGGCCCATTTCCAACCTGTGCTTTTAAACCCCGTGTTTACTCGCCACAAACTGCACAATCCGTTCTTGTATGATTTCATCTGCTGATCAGTTCCAGCATAAAAATCAATCGAGGAGAATGAGCGAGTCAGAGAGCCAAAACACCAATATCACACTGCACGGCTGACACACGTGTGCGCACTTGTGGTTACTGTCAGCCAAAATCTATTTCCACCTTTGCCTGCTATTGTTGTGGTGCTTTGGTCACTGCCGTGTAAAAGCCTTACACTGCAGCTCCAAAATGTCAGCTATTCACAAACAAACAAACAAAAGCATTTTGTCTTTCTCACGTAAAAGCTACAAATACATAGTGAAAGGGTCCAGTGGTGAAAAAAAATTGAAAGCATATGTTCAAGTACTGTACTTTATTGCAACTTTTAGGCACTTTTTATGCCAGTTTCCCCCCTTTTGGCTAATAATTTAAAGGGAAATATTGTAGTTTTTTTCTCAGCATTAATCTAAGAGCCACTGTTACTACTTTACACACTATTAAATATAAATATATATTAAAGAAAGGATATAATGGCCTCATAAAACATGATGTAGTATATGAAACTCAGTTCATCAATCCACAGAAAAAAATTGGCAGCTATTACAATAACTAATTAAATATTTTAATTAAATATTAAGTCACTTTCCTTGTAAATATTTCATGGTTCTAACTTTTTACATGCAAGAAATTGCAGCTTTTCCTTGTTTTAAATTGAAGTAAACAAACAATTTTGGGGCTTGAGCTAACTGTTGGACAAATTAGGTAATTTGCTGCACAATTAGTACTTTAGCCCCTGAAAAATTCTCATTATTTTCTGATAGTTTACATTGCAAACATGTAAATATAAGATATAACACAATAAATATACCAACTTATAGAGAAAATAAAATGTTTTATTAACATTAATTAGTTAATTAGCAGTTGCAGATTTCAACCAACCAAGTACTAATGTAAGGACGTGTAGGTGTGCGGAAATGTCTGCAAACAACAAAACAGAACAACAGCCGTGTCCGTGGTGGCAGAGGGGAACGTGGGGAGGTGCTTGGGAACTTTGTCAAGACCGGCACCGGCACAGGTGAAGCTAATGAGGTCGATGGCTGTCTGCCTCTAACTTCAGCTGTTAACAGAATTAGCAACTGGCACCTTTCATTCATCTCTTAAGTTTCCACTTAAGTTTAATTTTCCACTGTACCAGAAGCATACTGTAGCCTTGTGCTCTTAACGACATTACAGTTACAAAAAACAGTTTCATTTCAGTTTATATGTAAATGATTAGAGTTAAACTGACAGAGCCTGCGTTAATTTTGACAGAAAATTGACTAAATTTGCTTTAAGTCGACCAAATCTAGATTTAAATTTACCTATTGTGATACGGAGTGTTTTTATTTGCTTTAAAATTAAAGGCATATAAAACCAGGGCTTGAAGAAACAATAATATGCCCTACCAATAATAAGATAGTAGAATAGTTCTGATTGGCTCTCTGTCCACTTACTCCTCATTAATGTTTTAGTCTCATTTTTATTCGTTGACAAAAATGTAAATAGATTTTGTCATATTTTTTGTCATTATAAATTAGTTTTTATTTAGTTAAAGTCTCGTTTTTGTCACAGAATAACTGTCATCGACAAAAGCTGTGACGTAAATTTTCATTGATGAAACTAACACGGGACCAAGCATTTGGTAAGGAGTCTTTACCCGTGTTACACATGAGTGCTTATTGTTTCACAGGTGCTTATTGTTGCTTGCCAAAATAGGTCTCTTTAGTACTATGTAGTACAAGTATATACAGACAGTAATTGATTGACATCTCCCACACTCGCTGCTGTAGCTGTGACAGGAGGACAATTACCACGTTATTTATTCTGGTTTGGCCACATTACAGGACAGATGTTACAAAGGTAACTACAGTTCTTTGAATTCCTCGATGACTGCCAGTGTCAGTGAACAAAAGGGGGATTTGTCTCCTTGCACTCTTCCGAGAATAAGATCTTTTATAAACAAGGTTTACCTGCACGTCCCAGATATAAAACCTGGCGTGAGTGACCACCATGACTTGCAGTCATCCATTTGGCAGAGTCATAGTTACTTTTGCAGCATCAGCTCCTTTTTCCTTCCTGACTGCCAGTGGCTGTAAACAAAGTGGATTACTCAAGCCAGTAGTCCCACAAATCTCACAAGAACAGATACCCTTCTACTAGTCAACCTAAAGGAGCCAACAGCAGATTAGTTGATGGTAGCATAGACCAAGAGGCCGCATGAAGATGCCCTCTAAAATATGCACAGAGCTGATCAGGATTCTGCCCCAGAGATCTCTGACAGTGACAAGATGCAGCCTCACTGCTAGTAGAATGACAGATAGCATAGGGGCAGATTAACCCCTGCTGTATGAGCCTGTTAGACTACGTCAGCAGTGGGACAAAAAGTGCATTTTTTGGGGAATGTAGCCAATTAATCCAAAATCTCGATGTAAGACAAGAACATAAATGCCTTTCCCTTTTCTGTGCTTTCAGTAGGTCGCTAGATACCTGCCCTGTGCGAGCAGTTTTGCGCATTCAATTGAAGTGACAGGGAGATGCCTTTACCGCCATCTAAAGCCCTCTAAAACACATCCAACACGCTCCATCTGCATGTGGTGACTGTGCATAGTCACCATGCTATAGAGACAATGTCACTGTGGGCAAAAATACAGAGGAACTAGTTGTTTGAGTGTAGTGACAGGGCGCCTCGGACACAATTATGCTCTGAAAATGACAAAACAATAGATTTTTGAAAGTGTTATAGATGGTTTTAGATGGTGGTAAAGGCATCTTCCTGAATTTGCAAAACTTGAGTGGGGCGGGAATCTAGTGACCTAAACGCACAGAGAAGGGAAAAGCATCTAAGTTCATGTCTAACACTGGGATTTTGGATGAATCAGCTACATTACCAAAAAAGTGCAGTTTTCCTTTAAGACAGTTCTTTTTTTCTGTTTTTCCACTGTAGCATACAAACATCTGTTCTGAATGAACAAATCTCGGAGTTGTTCAAAGTCACCGCCAGAGCCTGAACTTGACAAAAATTGGCCCACTCTTCTAGCTTGGATCTAAATGTTGAAGGATGTTACGCCTTCACTTCAATGGCTTGGTTAATGCCGGTGATACCTTAAGTAGGAAATTGATATTTGGCCACAGTGTCAACCCAGAGTCATCTGCCCTCCATTGAGATGCACAAGTCAGATTTTTTTCTTTAGTTATGTGGTGTTCACTGAACTGCTGTGCTAACTGCTCACAGGAAAAGCAGTGTTTCAGGGTGGGAGCAGCCTGAGGCCACAGCAACCTGGCTAAGTTGCGCAGGCTGCAGATGTGGGCTTAGTGGGCTTTTCTTTTGTTTCCTGTCAGATCTTGGTTATGTTTCAGTTAAGACCTCCTCCTTTGAAGCCTGCAGAGTGTCTGTAATTTACACTCTTGCTCCTTCCTAATGACGTATTAATGGCCTGCTGTCCTGTCCCGTAGATGGTGTTGAAGCAACTGTGGCGAGCCGGAGGTCTGGGTCTTGCAGCTCGACTCTGGGGCATCCAGTTTAATCTTGGAGGGGGCTTCACCTGTGGTGAGGTTTTGGCTTGTATGTGAATTCTGGCTCCTACACATGGTGAGAGCAGCTTGGAGTCTGCCTGCAGCTGAGTTTGAAGAAAAGCACTCACGGCTGTGAGTGATGATTTTGCACCTGGAGCCTCTGTGGTTGCTTGTAACTGGAGAGGGAGTTGGTGGAGTGTGTTGGGGTGATCCTGCTTCCTGGATTCTAAACAGGACGTTTTTATTTGTAGCCCAGATATGTGTCCTCGTGTTTGGGCTAAAGGGAACAGGATGTTTGTTTTTGCTTGCTGCTGTGAAGTGGAAGGAGACAGGATTTTTGGATAATCAGCTGGAAAGTCCACCTTTTGTTTCGAGTGAAGTGAGCTGTACCTTTGTTGTCTGTGTGCGTTTGTACATGCAGCAAACCCCAACGGCTTTAACAATCTGTGAGTATTCCTCTGATGGAAGAAAAGACCTTCTGTAACCACATTGTGCTCAAGATTTGAATTAGTCCTGAAAGGTGACTGATAACAGACAGTCCTGTGCTGTGCTTGTGTGGGTGAAGCAGTGTGTAGACGGTTTGACTCTTGAACCATCGTATTCTTTTCAGCTGCGGTGGTGACAGTAAGGCTGGCGAGCTGAGACTGAACATGTGATATGTGGCCCTGACTGAGGAGGTTTGAGTCACTCTGAATCTGGTTTTGATTCTTTTCCAGGGGTTCCACACTTGTTTGTGCACCATGTTGGAGCCAGACAGTTGACTTCTCCACAGAGACACACGCCAGTGCCCCAAGTTGAACCACAGGATTTGGAGATTCTTCATGCATTTGTGCACTAGTGTCTGCTCTGTGTACAGGCTGGGTACTTTCTTTGCTGCACTCTGTTTCTGGGCTCTGTGGGTTACATAAAATCAGTGTACTTGTTTTTGTCGGGATGTTTTGAGCATCTTCTATCCAAGTCCCATGACACATTGTTTTAGCCTGGCTTGATTTTGACATACTGACCTCTGTGTTATCCCTCTGAGCTGCATGTAATGTGGTGTGTGGAGGGAGAGTTTGAGGCACGGTAATATATGTGACAAAGCCAGGGACTGGTTTGGAGCTGGAATATAGCCTGTGGAATTCCTGATGGAATGGTATGACCATACTGCCCTTTGAAAGAACAGCGAGACTGCGATGGACCTGCCAGGACAGCCAGGAGAAACTGAGGAGACAAAAAGACTTGCTATTTGAAAATGTATTCCGGTACATACAGGGGTGTGTGTGTGTGTGTGTGTGTACCTGAATGAGCCAGTCAGCACCTCAGTCCAGTCGGTGATGATAAAACTCTCAGCAATCTGACCGGTCAGCTTCCTGCCTGTCTTAGCACAATAGGTCTGTCCATCGACACTGCGTACTGACAGTTTCTAAACACACACACACACACACACACACACATACAA
>MDSQ01000304.1_pt1 | contig 11413 bp, 11 predicted proteins | sample 1008251 | NCBI WGS metagenome assembly MDSQ01 (sample SAMN05526597, study PRJNA338239) | gut metagenome | isolation source: Hindgut content | host: Naso unicornis | place: Saudi Arabia: Red Sea | collected 2016-05
TGCCAATAAATGCACATAAAGGGAGCTACAGTGTGTGGATTTTTCTTTACTTTGCAAGTCTAGTTCTATTGTTTGGTCCAGCACCTGCCTTATATTTTTGCTGGATGTGCTTGGCTACTTCGTTTTGTTCAACATTTGGGTGAAACTTCTACTTCACTTCAAAAAATGTCATGTCACAGAAGTGATTTTCTTTTAAACAAATGTCCTTTAAATGTTAAATGCAATACACTGCTCATAATTACTGACTTCAACAATAACTGTTGTTACAAAGGAGCTAATAACTACAATATAAATGGTCTCGCACTCATTTAGGCACAGACAACACAAGCTAGTAGGCTAGTGATTCAAGAGTTTCTTAGACCAACATTTTTTCTGCCCTAAAAATTCACTGCAAGACAGGCTGTGGCTGCATTAAAATACAATTTGTCACATTTTTCTCAGGCTTATCCTAGTACTTGTAATCAGTAACTATATGTGTATTCTGTGATAAACAATAGTAATTAAATTAGCTAATGAGTTCAGAATTTACTAAAAAAAACAAAACTCAATTAAGAACAAAAAACAGGGCATTAAAAACCCACAACACTGCTGATTGGTGTTAATTGGATGAAGTTATACAGCGAGCTTGTTTTAGAGTGACCATGTGCTGTACTGGAGCTCCACCAACAATCCACTTCAGAAAAAATAAAAATCTCTCTCGCTCTACACGAACCATGCTTAGTGTGTCAATTTTCCATTTCCTTTTTGATGTTCTGCAGAGTGTGAAATGCTTCACTAATTATCTAGGAAGTTTGGCAGGCGAGGCTTGTTGTTTTTAGAGAGCTGATGGCAAACCTCACTCATCCCAGCAAAGGAGGAACTGTGCAAACTCACAATGACAAATAAACCAGACCCCCACCCCTCCCCCTGCCGCTCTGTTAACAGCTAAAAATGTTCAACAAAATAACAAAATCGAGCTAAACGAAACGTCAGCACCAGTGCTCGTTTTTCTTTCCTCCTTCAATGTACTTATTCCACATAAAACACACCACAGTGTGGGGGGAAAAGGCTCAAACCAAAACCATAGGAGTGGAGAGAGGCTTTGACAGGCAGATTGCAGAGCAGTGGGATAGCTGAGCCAAGGTGAGAGTGAAGGGTTATTCTAATCAAGCTAATTCCCTCCAAACCTCAAAATGATGTCATCCAGTGTTTGCTCATTAGAGATTCTTGTCAGGAGGCCAACACTAATTCCCACTCAGTCGTGAATGCAAATATGAGCTCCTTCTTCTTCTCTCTTCTCACAGGACAGATTTAAAGATCGACACTGTATGAAACTACGGAAGGGAGGGGATCAGCTTTACTCGAATGACATACACTGCGCCTCAGATTATATTGCGCTTGATTCGGGTACGTGCAAAAACGCCCATTGCCCTTCTCACTTTCCCATAAAGCTCAGTTTTTCATTTGGGGCTTCTACGCGGAGCTTTCTGCCCCGTTTCTTCCCTGATGGGCATCACTCACGAGGCGTTAAGCTTCGGGGCTCCTCTCTGGTCTGTGACTCAGCTCACAAAGTGATTCTCAGACCGAATGCACAAACGAACCAGAAGGAGGGACGGACAGTGCCAGAGCTCGCTTGTGCTTTCTATTTTTCGGTCTTTCTTCTCTCTGTTAGGCCACTCCCAGATCTTTCTGTTCTCCCATTTGTCATCTTCTCCCCTCTGCTTGTCTCTTGTATGTACTCTTTCCGATGACCACATCATTTTGTCTGCACTCTTTGTAAGCAAGGCAGGCCCGGCATCGATAGGCAAACAGGCCACAGCCTGTGCTTACACCCTACAAATCCAGCCTCCTCAACAGTATGTACTCGCTGACATCTTAGCAATCAGAAGTAGGGCTGCCACTAATGATTATTTGAACCACAGATTAGTCTGCCAATGATTCTCCCAATTTATCATTCGGTATATAACATGTCCAACACATCAAACACCAAAAAGATTCTGTTTGCTAAGAAAATCAGCAAATATTCACACTTACGAAAATGAAATAAATAAACTGCAGTCATCATCTAATTTATTACTCAACTAATTGTTTCAGCTCTAATCTCAACCGTTATTGCATCTGCTTTCTGCAATTCTACTCCCTAAATATTTGGTATCATAACAGAGACAGACTTCCGCTCCTGTAAGGCTCATGTGTTCCTTGCAAACAAGGAGGGAATCTTCGTCAGTCACTGCGCCAATTTGCCTTATATCCTTTAAGATTACCCTTGAAATATAGAGCCTCACATGCAACTGACTGTGTTACAGATCTAACAGACCATGAGACTACAGTTAGTGATGGACGGCTTGTGCACAGTTCAATACCAGCACAAGAACCTTTTCATTAAGGTTTATGTGGTACAAAGTTAAATAAAAGGCCAAGCAGTTGTTCAGGGATGCACTGCTGAGATTATGTTAATTATTTTACCAGCTCATGGGCCTTGTGGTTTAAGCGTCCACCACGATGCCTTGCTGCTTGGCACTCAGCATCAATGGTTTGATTTGGGGGTAAGACCTTCCGATTTACTAGCGTCCAGAGGGTGAACTTCTGCATCACAGTTGCCTCAAGCTCCTGAAACCTATGAGCCTTCATGGCTCGCAAATTTACATACTTACAACTACTATTGTTTTTATTAATAACTAATTCATCTGCCAATCATTTTCTTGATGAATCATTTTGCCTGCGCTGAACAATATCCCCCAAAAAAGATAGAAAATATATTGACAGAAATTGACATTGCAGTGTGAATTATGATTTTAGCAGGAATGACAATTTTTGCATTTTATTTTCACTGAAAAAATATTAAAATTATGATTATGTGATTTTTGCTGGGATCTTCACCAACAAGCCTGTTCCTTTGCACCCACAGAATATGTTCTGTGGCAAGGGGGGCATCTCTGGAGCATCACAGTGCTTACTTTGTGACAGTATGTAGAGACACATTTGCCTTCATCAACAATTTGCAGAATATAGCACCAAATTTGATGCTGTTTGGACCTGCTTAAAATGTTTAACCCTAATTTGGTCTGTAAAACGTTAGATAACTAAAAATCTGGATTTTATGAAGCCCAAGGTGAGATTTTCAGCCATCTTGTTTTATCTGACCAAAACCAAAAGATGATCAGTTTACAATCGCGTAAGACAAAAAACAAGCAAGAGGCTGAATTAAAGCAAGGTTTGGCATATTTGCTGGATTATTTAATGATTAGTCAGTCATCGGATAAGCGGAAGAAGATGGATGGATGGATGGAGTCATTGACATACATTGCCAAGTATTTTTCTGTTAATCAACTTATTGTACAGCTCTATTATGGCTTATGCAAATGTAATCCAATTTGGGATTTTAACCTGAGATAAACTGAAGAACTGATAGTAAGAGAGATAATCTTGAATTTTATTGCGTTAGAAACTTTTTAAACTGTTCCCCTTTTTATATGATGTCACCTAAACTTTCTCCCCTCTGTCTGGGATTGTTGAGTAGAAGACCAATTTAGTAGTCTGAATGGGAGCTGACCTGATAGGGAAGCAGCTTTAAATGGAAACTCTAATTTATGTGGTTTTAAAAATGCATTACTTAAGATTACAGTACAGGTTAATGACTTTCTGAACTGAAGTCAAGCCACAGTGCCCACATTTGCTTTTCACATTCACATGTCCTCATTAGGTTGCAATTTTTTTGTATACTGCCAGCTTATTACGAGCGTGTGTAATAAGTTGGCAATACTGTGTGGGTTGTGCATGTTTATAGGTCCACACAAACATTTTCACGCCGCCTTAAAAAGACTGCAGAAAATAATATTTGGGCCCTCAGCCACTGACAAACTCCCTCCCTGATCCATTATACTGCTTACAGTGTGATGAAGCTGACTAAAGGATTTCATGCACACGAGCGCGTCTAACCAGTACAGTAAATCACTCCCTCTACTGACGGTGGTGGGAGAGCTGCTGCGTTTCAGGTGCTGTTCATCTGGCAGAAGTTTCAGAGGCCTGCCTCCGGAGAAAGAAAACAAACCCTGATCCACTTCCCCACGAACGGCTCCCGCAAGCCAGCCAGCGGCCTCCAGGAGGCTGTCCAGCCGCTCCGGCCCCTCGGACCAGGATGTTTGGGTTAGAAAATGACTTTCCTACTCCCTCAGCCCCTTTCTCTAATTGCCTCAAGGGTAATTACCTTGTCTCCTTCCCACTTAAGAAAAACCAAAAGCTGTAGTGTTTTTGTATTAAGTAGAAGGTAAAGTTTGCTAAAATTAGCGCGCAGAATATTTTGATAATAATTATTACCGTTATAAAAATAAATGTATTAAGCCAATGAGTGTAGGTGATGCAAATATCAGCGAACTATTAAAATAAAGAGAGCTGACAACCGGCGGTTTAATAACTAATGATTGTACATTTTCTTGTTTATCCAGCAGCTCACAATACGACTGAAGAATTAAAATTAAATAATCCCAAATGTTACTAACAAAACATTTCCTCAAGTAATCACAACAAAAACAACATCTGCAAAACTGCAAAGGCCTGTGTATGATCACTCAAGACGTTTCCTTCATTAAGGAAACCAAAAACATGCGATCAATTTAAAGTATATTCTGAATATGATGGGGGGCCATGATCGCAGGGGCCCGAGTGTCACTCTGCCTTCCTCCGGCGGGAGACTGATAGATTGGTGCAGAGTGCACATTCTCCCTGAGGTGCGATACATCATGCTGCAACGGTTCAAATACCATTATAAAACACACCCGAGAGTACCGCAATTCAGGAAAGGACCAGAACACCAATGGAGCTTTCGAAAGATTTCTTCTTGTGCGGTACAGGCAAAGATGGAGGAAAGTTTTTTGAGTGATAATTCCCCTCCAACCGTTACACACCAAGTGCAAACCTGAAAAACACAAAGTCAGGCCGGAAAAAGAAACATCCAAGTTAGAATACAAATAGAGGAAAAAATTAAAGGAGGAAAAAAAGTTCACCTGCTCTAAATACATATGCACCGGAGGAGAGGGAGGCTTGTGCCACGCTTTGAAAAGAGGCAGGCGCTGCTGCAGTTATTGTTGGATTTACATTCTCCTTTTGAAGCATTAACATCAATGCCTCACTATGGAAACAGCTGGCTGCCTGTGTGTTCCTCCAAAGCTTCTGGGGGATTCTTATCGAGAAAGCATCTGTCAGAGTCTGTGATTACAGAGCGGCTCAGCTGAGCGCTCGCCCCGTCAGTCCGCTGATAACTTCACCGTCCTCCCTCCCCCTTTCTCGGCCACTGCGCTCCCCCCTCCCCGTACCTGCAGAGCTGCTGTGCCGGCGCCCTGTGTGGTCTCCGTTCTACTAAACGCATCGCTGTGTGAACTCTTGTTTTAAAACTCGCACAGGCCATAGAAAATACAGCATGTGTCACGTCTGAGTCATGATTTGGATCTCAGTGCAGGGATGAAACGATTTCAAGAATCAGTGTGCTGAATGAAAGCTTGGAGGCCTTTCAGGATAAATAACTATTTAAGACTGGTAATATCAACATTTCCAAAGATACCTGCGGCAAACTAAACACAGATGTGTAGGGATTATCTCATATTTTGAGAGCTGCATGTCTTGGTTAAGTGAAATCATTTGTGCGTACATGTGAAAGGATCAGCAAAGTTATCCATCTTCACATTACCTTGAAAATCCATCCACTGGGAACAGTGCAAACTCCTAACTCACTACTACTGAGGCAGACTAAAAAGCACCAATGTGGCTCTCTTCTGCCCTCTGTCTGAGTCATCATATTTATGAAATATTTGGATCAGATTCTCCCCTAAAGTAAAAACATTTAATTCTCATTAAATCGCTGTGCAGCAAATTAATGCCAACGTTTGAAAAGCCTGGATTTTTTCTCCTCTTTTTCCTAAATTCATATATTTTGGTTTCGGTGTCTTTTATCAGAAATTTAAACTAGATAAATTTTAAACATACTGCAACATTCTTAGGATGGGGAACATTACACATTGCTCCTTTCTAGGGTCCAACTGGTACGTGATTTTTGGGGCCGAGGCCAATACCAATAATTGGGAGTGAGAAAATTCCAATATCCGATATTTGTCGCCTGATATTGTACATATACACAATATCAGCTGAATGTGGTTATCGAGTAATGTGACAAAGACATGAATGAAAGCAGGATATCTGACATCTTAAACTTAAGTGCACTGAATAGTGAACACTTCACTTTTTAATCATTAGATAAGGAACCACAAACTTTGTCATAACGCCATTTGAAATGACTAGTCCAAGTTTTTTTCAAGCCTTAAAAACAGTTTGAATATCTGCGCATATTGGTAAAACATTTGCAGATACCAATATATCTGTGTAGGCTGGTTATCGTCACGAAAAATTTGATACTGGTATCAATACTGATACCTTGACTTCAATACCGATTCCTGAACAAAACTTTTTTCGACACTAATTTTATTTAATCTGTTTTAACAAAAGATTACATGACACATACAATAAACATGCTGCGTGCTATTGGCTCACTGATGCTGGTGAGATTTACTCCTATGGCCATTTGATGCTAAATTCCAATACCTGACATTTTTTGATATTCGATAGTATTTGAAGCAGTTCGGTTGGTACCATTAAAGTACTGATGTTCGATACCCAGCCCTGTATCTGTGACAGCCCGATATCGGCTGATAATATCTGTCAACCGATATTTCGGTCGAGCCCTACTCCTTATTTGCAACCGAGCAGTTTCTTGCATATCTCTATCCCTTGTTATTATTTCAAACAAACTAAAAGAGAAGTGGCGCGTACCTCTCACTGTTCTTCACAAGCTCTTTCCAGACTGTGACATATGTGTCTGCTTTAATTTCATGGCAGGACTCTTTGATTTCTAAATGATAATGAAATGGTAAACAAATTCCTAACGTGACCTCTCATTCAGTGTTGTTTCTCATTATCAAATTTTTCCTCGACCTCTGCCAGCGTCATCCTCCAACCACTCAAGATCAGAAATAATACCAAGTGTCTATAAATTTGAACTTGCTTAATTAAAGCCTTGCCCCGGGAAACGCTCTTGCATGGCCACCAGGCACGGGATACTTCCTCTAAAATGACACAAATTGGCTCATGAGCACAACAAATTGCATTATGATTACTGCACTTGCCCAAATGCTGTTCATCTTGATAGAGTTAAGCCCGAGTGGGCAGGCCTGTCTCCAAACTACAGAGCTAAAAGGGGAGAAAGAATTACAGTTTTTGGCTGGGGCTTACTGTAAAAACCTGTGTTATAAATTTCCAGCTCATCCAGAGAATCACAGGGCAGACACACACAATGCACACATCCATACACACACACACACACACACACACACACACCCACACACAAATACATACACACGGAAACAGCCATGTAATTCAGGGTTTTTAGTTTGTCCGGTTTTGTTTTTGTTTTTTTGACAGTACTTATTATGTTTATTTATATTGCAGTGCTTATAGCAGGAGCGCGGAGGGCTTGTAATTACTGTATCTGAACTCCTGAATCGTGTATCAAATTCAGTTGAAATAACATGAGGTTTGTCTTGGCCTCGACTTTTTCCGAAGATTTCCTGAAACAAAACATAAACTATTAAACAAGAGATCAAAAACCGGTGAGCCTTAAAAATCAGCATTAGGAACGCGTCCAGTGGTTACTTCAACCGCAGTGCAGCAGGCCCATATGTCTGACCTCCTACCAACCGTGGCTACGAGTTACAGGGCAGGAGGTTAAATGCCCAATTCAAGACTTTTCAACACACATGTCAGTGTTCATGAGGAACAAGGTGGAAGAGGATAAACAGGGGGCTTGCTGCCGCTCTTGAAACTAAGTCACAGTTTTAAAAAAGTTCATTTTTGCTGTTTTCTGCTTAGAGATTTACTGCGAATTTAAAACACTGAACACAACAGAGTCCCATCAAAGATCTACCACAGTCACACATTGAGATATCAAGTCTGCCAGGATGACAGACAGTAGCTTTCCACAGGAAGCGCTTGTTCCTACAATGACTTAATGAAGAGGTTCAAGACAAAGCCAAGCTCAAAAATACACACACTTCTGAAAACATAATCCAGACGCGTGCAGAACACATACACACGCTTAAATATATCAATTAACTTGAATGAATGTGCATGCGTGTCTCTCACACACACGCAATTACATCCCATTTCCCGGCATAAATTTCACAGTCGGACGCACACGCACACAAAAACAAACAAACAAACACATACACTTGACCATTTCCTGGCATGAAAACATAGCCCATGCAAGCACACGCAGTCATTTCACTTTGCACGAATACAGAACCCAGATGCTTTCAAAAATACACGCATTCACACACAGACAGTGCAGTCTCACAACTGTAAACTTCATTTTTCTCGCAGGGGTCACTCTCTCTTTGCCCCCTGACTACTTAGTCTAAGTGCTCAATTAAGCATAGCTTGTTTGGCCGATTTCCCTCCCAGTTTTATTATTGTTGCCATGTGCTGTACTACATGTGTGCGCCTTCACTTTTCACTTTTCGACAGCCATGGAATTTGTGAGAGATCTCCGTATGTACATTACATCTGTCCTCCTCTCTGTTTAGCATGCAATTTTTGTGCTGAATACACTCCTCTGCACTCATATTAAACTTCCTCTACTGTAATACAGACTGCTAAACTCATGCAGAAAAAAGGTGTAGAGGACCTGTGCGTTCATGTTGTTTGCAGCATGAAATCATGTAATGATGTGATCAAATACTCTTTCCGCCATAATCTAACATCAGCTCCACTGTGTTTCCTGCAGCGCAGTGCTCCTGCTTTTAATAACGAGTACCTCTAAATAGGAGGCAATGATGCAGAGAAAGCCTCCCATGTTGAGCAAGCATAATCATGACTGTATCTGCTCTTACCATAACAGTATAATTATTATTATTATTCTAGGACTCGAATGATAAATGTCTTGTGTGCGTAGCCATGCCTGACCATGATAGGTCTATTCATAGGCTGTTGTGGAAAAAATAAGTCTGGGTTCTTGGTTCTGACAACTTCAAATTACTGATAAAAATGTACCTCCATGCTGCTTATATTAATTCACTGAACCATCATCAAATTTCTGTTCTTACTGACTGTAACCAGTTAGATTTAACTAATTAAAAGCCCACATATAAAACCATTCTTTTTAAACGAGCCATTACTTATCTTGAGCATTTATATTTGTCTCTTTTCTTGTGCAAGATTGGTTAATTGCAGCTTGATCTACTGGATTGCTTACATTATGAAACCTTGCATCATTATTCTCATGATGCAATATGTGACATCATCCTAATACAACTTTACACATATCACATTTTAACACCCATAATGCTTCTTTGTTCCCCACACAACGTTCATATTTTGTAGGGGTGGAAATTGCCAGAGGCCCAACCATATGATATTATCATCATACCTAAACTACTATATGATATTATCACAATATGGTGGGTATTGCAAAATTATATATCGCGATTTTCCCACTGTTTTGAACTGTGAATTATTCTCCCAAAGTAAAACTCTGTCAGCATTATCTGCTTCATCCAATATGATACATTTTTTCAGTCTATTCATCTCCCTTTAATAATTTTTTAGTGCATTTTTTATTACCTCACCAGTCAGTGAGCACTTAGCACCATCCAGCGGACTGAAAAATCAGCTGATTTTTATTCTTCTATTACACAAAAAGTTGAGTTTGTATTTGCAACATTTATTAAGAATTTATGTGTCATGAAATATTGATACTTGGTATCTATGAATCAATATTGTCACAAAAAATATCACAATATTATGATGTCTCGTTATCTTCCCCCACACCTAATATTCTGTAATGTAAATCCATATGACGTCAACACCATTGCAGTAAGCTATATATACTGACAAACAATTTTAATTGCTACTGTTCTGTTAATGGAGAATTATATTTAACCATTAACTACATCCTTATTATAAACTTAAATAAAATATTTATTAACATTTGTAGCTTTTTAGTGACATAAGCTGAGATTATGGATGCAATAATGTCATATCACGTTACGTAATGATGCCGTTATGTCACTAATGCTGCAGTATTGTGTCACCTTAAACCCATAACCCACTGGAATCACTCCCTGACTTACAGCTGATCAGTCTTAAGTCACTGCAACGTGCGTGGCCTCTCTTGGCTTGAACTTCTGCCGTGCACGCGCCCGTGTGAGCTCAAGCAAATGCAAGCCAGTAACTGCAAGCTGTGTGTTGGCTGGGCTCACACACACAACAGATGAGTCTCCCTCCCCACCGCCCGGCCTCCCCTGGTCTCCCTAAACTCCGCCAGCGAACCATTTCCATAAATCGTGTCATTAAGATAACGTCATGAGTGCGACTGGGACTCATACATCACATCACAGGCTTTAAACTGGAACACACGTCTTTATTTCTGTCCAGACTTCCAGTGCATCAAAGTATTATCCAGACAGTAGGCTGTCTGCATTAGAAAAGGATGACCGTCTTAAAAATATCATTACTGGGACACTGGGATATGAACTGGACTAACATGTTGCAGACTTACAATATGCTACAGACCATTTAAAAATCCAAATTCACCAGGGACCATTCAGGCTACAACGTCTCACGGTGTTTTTTAAGGATTCAGTTACCTTTCTCTGTGTTGGTTATGTCCAAATATGTGAAAGAGACAGATCTCAGTCAGAGGCTGAGGTAATTTCACTGAAAATTGATGGCACTTGTCAAATAACGATGATTCACATGCAGCCTGAAGCCTGTAAGAGGCCTCACCTGTAGACACAGCTGAAACTGAAACGTAGTCAAATAAAGATCCTCGTGCATGTTTTTGATTTTGCTGCTGGCATTACATAAGTTAAAAACTGGATTTAATAGATAAATCAAGGAGGCCGTGCCACAACGTGGAGTCTTGATGTCTGCTGACTGCTGGGATGGTTTTACTTTTTTTAAATACAAAAAAATGCTTAGAATTTTTTAAATGACGTTTGTAGATTTTAAGACAAGGGCTTAGCAGACATTTAACAAGCAGCCATTAGGGTCTTCTTGTTTGACTGAGAATCTTGCTGTCAAAATGCAATTATTACCTATGCTGATGGTTGTGCAGGAAGTCAGCCAAATAGGAGCCTACACAGCCGCCAGCGCATGATTTAAAGCCAAAGCATGAGCTGAATGTAGCATCAGCAGCTGAGTGATGGTCTCACTCAGTGATGGATGGTTCACAAAGGCATTATTTACAATATTGTTGCTCCAAAACTAGCTGCAAACACACCTGCGCAAAAACAAAACTAAACATTCAACATCCTGATTAAATATATCTTTATAATCATACAACTCGTGTTTAAATGTTTTAAAATAAGCTAAAGTTGCCATTCATATGCAA
>MDSQ01000305.1_pt1 | contig 11412 bp, 10 predicted proteins | sample 1008251 | NCBI WGS metagenome assembly MDSQ01 (sample SAMN05526597, study PRJNA338239) | gut metagenome | isolation source: Hindgut content | host: Naso unicornis | place: Saudi Arabia: Red Sea | collected 2016-05
AACCTAAAGGGAACATAACATTCTTTGACACTCCGCATGTACATTGGTACAAGTCTCCAAATAAAATCACACAGAGCAGCTCGGATTGTGTTTAGAAGCTCATCTTTTTGGCACGTTTAAATCAGCACGCGTGTCTGAACAAATGTTCCATCAGCCGGTCAGCACTCAACTGTGATGACTCAGCCTATACGCAGATCCTACACACAACAATAACAATCTGAAAGAAAGCCATTAATCTCTGGCATGCTCCACTGCAATAACAAAGACACAATGTCACACAGCGTGGATCAAAAAGAGAAGAACATATATCTAAATTTAAGTTTTTCAAGGACTGAAGCAGACAACAGCCTGGAGATGGAGGGAGTTAAATGAAGCAGCAAATGATGCTGAGGCCACTGACAGCATTTAGCCCTCACACGTCCTTGATTTTACATTCAATATAGTGTGTGGATATCAGTGAGGTGGCTCTAAGGAGCAAGAAACACTCTGCAGTCCTTGATTATTCATTAACCCATGTAAAGTATTCTTGAGAGAGTGCAGAGGCAGAATCATACCTTCAAGTCCTTGGCAGATACTGTGGCAGCGAAGGCTCATCGACAGCAAGTGCAGGGCACACAATGGTTCGAAATGTTCTCGCTTTAAATACTTATCAAATCCAGCATACAACCCAAGCCATACTTAAGAGGGCAGCGTATAGTTTAATCCATTAATTCAGAGAGTCTCTGAGATTTGGCTGCTATTTAAAACATCCCTGAACACCCCTTTATGTCCCCAGTGCTTCAAAGACTTTTGGCTTAAAGGAAAACTGACAGAAAAAACGATTGCCTCATTTACTTCAGATCATTTTGATATTTGCTTTTTCTTAATATTTCAGCTATTGTGTTTGTGTACAAAAGTGTACTTAAGGGATTTTAAAATACTTTAGAATTCCCAATTCACAGTTACCACACAGTCCACTTCTAAAATGACACAAATACACACACAGTGTTTTGTCATTTTCACACGTTTACAGTTTTACATTTTTGTAGATTTAGTCCTAAGAAATAAAGTAACTATGTGCTTTTAGTCCATTAATTGTTACATAATTTTTAAGCAAAAACACATTTTTTTCCATTTCCAGCTTCTCACATGTTAGAATTTGCAGCTTGTCTCTGTTTAATGTGAATTAAATTACACATAAATTGGTTTTGAACTGTTTGCTGGATGGAAAAAAAGGTACTCCAAGCTCTCATCAGTTGCGATGGGCATGTTTCACAATTTTCTGACATCTTCAATCAGGGTTCCTAAACTTTTTAAACCATGGCACAAAGTCTAACCCTCACCCATATGATACACATACACAAACATGCAACCTTTGAAACTCAAAGCAAACCATTTATATCTGTTGAAAGAATTTATATCTCAGAATAGCCCATATGAACTTGAATAAAACCTTTACTGGCTGTCGGGGGATTAGCTTTGCAAAGGAAAATAAAAGAATATTGAAACTAGCAAGAACCACATGACAGCACACTATATACCATAAAACAGTAGCACTGTAAAAACATAATCAAAAGCATAATTCAAGAAATTGATAAAGTGCCATGTTCAGACCATGTGCTCAGACTCAGAACTGTCAAGCAGCTGAATGCTGCATGAGGTAAAGGATGTGATGAATCCTTTACCTCCGTCATGAAGGTAAAAATGCATATTAAGACCACAGATCTCCTGAGCCTAAGTCATGATGTGCTGGTCTTTTCTTTAGGTAATACTGCTCAATGGTTCCCCATTTATCTTTTGAACTCAGTTGAACAACCCCATCCAGTATGCTCTTGTTTCAGGTCTTCATGTATTAAGTTGCCCCGGCAAACCTTTCATCGCTTTAAGCATACCATTCAGGGTATTTGTACTTCTGGGAGCTTCATACTTTGTGATATGACATTCATTATTACAGGGGACAAAGAGGAGTTTCAAAGGAGAAGATCAGTTTTTTGCACAATGAGCCTAATACTTGCGATATTTATGATTATATATGATGTTCTACAGCATTATTAGGTGGTGCTCACCGCTGATATCACCTGCTGAAAACAGCAAAGGTGCATTGGCACTCTGAAAATCCAAAAACACAATAAATGTTTGTTTTAAACGATGAGAGACTCAGTAAATGTTTAGTAGTGACCATTCACGTACTGACACTAAAACAAAGTTGAACAATGGCATAAAACCCCAAAACAGCCAGCTTCCTGAAGCAGTACATGAGTTTCCAGTCTTTTAAAATGAGCATTTCTTGTGTTTTTCGATGGATTGTTTCAGTGCCTGTGCGCCTCCGTTGTTTTCAGCCAGCGGTGACGTCAGCGGTGAGCTCCACCTGTCAACACAATGCTGGACATCATCGTATATGATCATAAATATGAAGTTCTCCGTTAACTGAACTCACAACCATATTACATGAAATACATATGTTGGACTTCTGGCCAGCCATTCAGAATGACATAAGTAATCATGCAGGTCATTTAAATAGGATGTTTATTTAGCCGAAGAGGAGTCCGACAGATGAAGCCGTCTCGTATGGGACAGCAAGCTTCTCTCTGAAGCCAAGAAGTTTTTACTGCACAGCCTCACTTTAATGCTTTTGGCCTGCTCAGCTTTGGTCAAACCTCGTCATTGCTTGGTCTGACAGCTGTGACATCTGACTGTAACTCTAGCATGATTTTTACCATGCTATTTTCACCATAATCGCTCATTCCTTCACTTCGATATGCTTTAAAACATACTGTAAAAATGCAGCTGCCTCCTTGTTTTTTGTTTTGTGAACTGCGTAGTTTAAACAATAAAAAAATGAACAAACCTTGCAGCACCCTTCACCCAAACAAATAGGTCTCCAGAGTGCAATGGCATACGCTCTGACAGCAAGTACCCAACCTTTACAAATGGACTATTATCATTGATAGATTAATCAATAATGACAATAGTCATTAGCTGCACACGTAAACATATTTTCACACTTGACCTCAATGCCTCAGGAAAATAAATGTTGAGAGTGAGTCAAGAAATATGTCTGTGCTCATCACTTTAAAGCATCTACTGCAGTCTTGATGGTCCACACAAGAGCTTTATAGCAAAATAAGCCATTAGGATCCTCTGTGCCGTGGTTATATGGCCTGTCTGTGAGATGAATGATGGGGATTATTCATGGTCCCTTGGAGACGGTCTGAACTGATGACTATTAAGGTGGGACTCATTGACCTTCTCTTGACTGGCAGTGACACTAGAGACCGCCTTGTCTGGGCCGAGGGTCAAATAGGATCAGTGTGAGGTCAGTGCTGACACGGAGTCCTGGACAGCTCCCCCATCTGAGTAATTAGGTGAGGGAGGCAGAAAGGTGCCTCAGACTGTGGGCTTTCATCACTGAATGCAACCAGGTTCAACTTTTCACTATCAGTCTGCCTTGCAGAGGCAATAAGGGAGACTTTTACTGCCTTGTAGCACAAAATGGCCATAATATATCTGGAGGGAGTTGATAGCATTGCTGATAAATACCAATGACTCCATGACTACGTCAGAAGGTGCTGACCTTTCTGCTGTTGCCTGTTTGGCAAGAGAAACGTCTTGCCCTGGGACATTTCATGATGCTCCCAGTGCTCCACCAACCCCCAAAACCACATCACCAACCCCAGCTGCTCACATGTTACACTTCTCCAGACGGAGCTACAGGCAGTGCTCAAAAATAGCTTCATGTAAATTCACATCTGTGATAGATTGAAATCCAGACACCTGTGTTTGCTGTTGATGATAATCAGGTTGATATCTGAGCGATAGGTAGCTGACGGGCCTGCAGGAAGCAGCAGCATGAGGGCAGTGGAGCTGATGAATTCACAGAGCGCCCGAATGCAAGGACCCTTACATTCAGTGTAAGCTGTGAATGAAAAGCAAATACAAACCATTCAGCTTTCTGGTCAACAAACAACTTTGCATGCAGGTTACCTTTGTGATGTACAGACATTTTTCACAGAGATTTATGTTTCAGGCTTACAGAGCTCCTTAAAAAACAAATTCCTCACCACTTTGCCATTATTAATGCTCAATTTAATGTTGTCAGTATTTAGTGTTCAGCAGATTTCTTACTTTTGCATGGAATGTGACTTTTCAAGTCACTTGGTTGTTCTGTCATTTTATTCCAAACTGAAGTCAGAAACAAACATTTAGGTTGTGATTTCAGGAAAGGAGCATGTGATATGTTTATGTCTTCATATTGTTATTTTGTGGTGTCAAGAGAAAGAAAGACTGAATATTTAGGCTAACGACCTTTGTTGGTTCCACGCAAACACGTTTGTTTGAAGGGAAATCTCTGAGCGACATAGAGAAGAGCTGGGCGTTGCTGGAGAGAGCTGAACATGAGCGTGAGCGAGCCCTGCAGGAGGCACTGCTGCGCCTGGAGAACCTGGAGCAGCTCGCCCAGAAGTTTGGGAGAAAGGTAACAACATGTATCCCAAGAGCTCAGATCAGAGACATCCGAACACATTTACAAGCTCACAATGTCTGAGTTTGTTTTACATTTGTAGATCATCTTTCTTGTTTTCAGTTTCCTTGTGTCAAATTGAGTTTCATCAACAACTGATGACATAGTGCATATTGTTTGCTAGTTGTTTCTTTTTGCCAGTACTAGACGGACGTTGGTCAGACATTTAAGCCATGTTAAGCAAAAATGTTGACAGTCAGTGTGTTGTGGTGTCTCAGGCAGCACTGAGGGAGGGATATCTGGAGGACACGCTGCGTCTGATCCGCAGGCAGGATGTGCGTGCTCTTTCCACCCTGGAGGAGGCTCAGGCAGCTGGCCGGCGTCTCGAGGCTCTGGCCACCGACGCTCTGGCCAGAGAACCTCGTTTCACTGCTCTGAGAGACATGGCGAAGAGCATCGAGAGAGGAAACTACCACAGCAAGGAGCAGATAATCATGAGGTGAGACAGACACTGTGATGGTTTTAAAATTACATCATGTTGCCTCCATGAGCTGGAGGAATGATGCTGCAGGACAGAATGAAGCTGCAGGTGCAGCATTTTAAAACTAGACTAGAAGACAAACTACGGCTCGACTGAGGTTCAGTCAGAGTGGGAGGCAGCTATGATGAGCTGAACATGAGCTCTGATGTCAGAGCATTAAAAACAGTGTCAGCAGCAGAGCTTCTCTAGAAGATGACCAATCACAGGCCATGTTTACCACAAATAACATAATGGAGGTGCTCGTTTCTTTTGACTCCCATCGTCATTGTCTCAGTGTGTTAAAGCTGCAGTTATGAACATAAATATAAAATATTTTATTTGTGTTTGTGTTTGTAAGAGAGGAGAGCATCAGCCATCGATGGAAGGACCTACTGAAGCAGCTCCAAGAGCAGAGGGGGCTGCTGGGAAATGTAGTTGAAAATCTCAGCGTCCTCCGAGACATCGAGCTTGTCTCCCAGGAACTGAAAGAACTGCAGGTGAGTTTACACTGAAACACTAATAACACACGAGGTTAAACAGCAGGATACTGATCACCTGGAGACACACCCGTTTCATGACACTCATGGCTGAACCAAGCAGCCAATTATCCGATCACCAGATTTTTTGAAAGGGACCGCGCTGCTCCAAACAGTTTCCAGGACAACCTTTAGACTGTTACACAAACAATTTGTACTAAAGGTGAAAACAAATCAACCTAAACATCAAGGCTCATGTCCTTCCTCCTTCTTGTCTTCCGTCCTCTGTCTCCAGTCCCAGGCTGGTTCCTCTGATGTGGGCAAACAGCTGGAGGAGGTGGAGTCTCTTCTTCAGAAGCAGGACCTCCTCGATGCTCAAATCTCAGCTCACGGTGAAACCATCACTGTCATCACTGGCAGAGCGCTGAAGGTACCAAACTTACAATCTTCATTAGATTTTTTATTTTTTTAGATAAAAAGTTTGCTAATATTCCTACACTGTGCTGTGGCCACTTTTGCTGAAGTTAAAGTTCTGAGCGCTTGTTCTGCTTCATGTCTGAGGCGTCACCTGTCTGTGTTTTCGTCTCAGGTGAAAGTGAGAGATGGTCAGCAGATTCAGAGCAGAGTGAGAGCTCTCGACACGCAGTACAAATCTCTGCTGTCCCTCAGCAGCAACAGGTTCTTTGCTGTTCTCATTTTTATATCTGTTGCTGATTTTATTGAACAGAACATAAGAACATGTCACCTCTACACACCTGTTAGTTTTTCTTTTGCATCTGTCTCTTCTTGTGCTTCCTCTCCTCTCCTCTCCGTTTCCATTTCCGGTGACTGTGAGTGAGAGTGGCGGTGGTGGAAGTGCGAGTGGAGCGGAGTTTGAATTGGTTTTGTCCCTGTTCTTCAACTGTTCTTTTCACTGAATTCCAACTGTTTTTTCTAACTGCATGATCAGGTAAGCCATTTTAACTCTTTTCTTTCGTGTTAGTTGTGTGATTTTTGGAGTTGCTCTCGGGTGTTTCGGGAGGAATGGCAGCCTTAGAGATGCCTCCCCCGTCTATCCAACAGGGAGTGCGGATAGTTCGGTTCTGTTGGCAAGCAGGCAGGACATGATAAATTATCTTATGCATCTCGAATGAACAAAGCGGTGGTTGTATTTGTGAAGAGTGAGTCTTTGGTTCATCAGCTGATCGAGAGTGGCGTGTTCATTAGGGATTTATTTGTGCAGGTTTCCCCGCTGTCGGTTCCCTCCTCACGGATCACTGTCTCGGGTGTTCCGCCGTTTATTCCTAATGAGCTGTTAGAGAATGAGCTCCGTCAGTTTGGGAAATTTGCGAGTGGATTTAAAACTGTTGGTTTGGGGTGTAAAGACCCTCAACTTCAGCATGTGCAGTCTCTGAGGAGACAGGTGTTCATGTTTCTTGACTCGCGCGCACAGACTCTGGAGGTGTCTTTCACAGTTAAATATGGTGATGGTTCTTACATGGTGTATGCGAGCTCGGGACAAATGAAATTTTTCGAATGTGGAGATGTGGGACACAGGTGTTTCTGCTTCTGGTGCAACTTCTGTTCATCACATCTCCCCTTGAAAGATGATTGTTCCCAAACGTCTCTGAACTTGTACTATAAGCAACTTTAACTTCATAGTTCAGTAACCTCTATGGCTTTTCTTTTGTAGCTTATTCCAGTGTTTTTTTTCTCACAGCAAAGTAAACAACTTTCTTTCTGTAACTGATTCTCAGCAGAAATGTAAACAAGAAAACATCTTTGTAACACCCTGTTTTGTTATAAACACTCCTGACTGGCTTTAGTTTACAAGTGTGTGTTAATTGAACAACTTAACACCAACTGAAACATTTCCTGGCTATTAACTTTACACCTGTCACATCATCCTCCCCTTCAAAAAGGATATTATTTCAATCCACATTGTCCTCCTGTGGGAAAGAAATAAAGAAAATCCCTCCAGTGACAGCCATATTATGGACCATTTGCAAAGAAAAATAGTCCCCCACAGTCCATATCATGCTTCACCTGCAAAGAAAAAAAATTCCCCACAGTCCGTAGTTCTCACAGATCCAGCCTGGTTGCTGGTTTACTCACTCTGCCAGAGCGAGTGATCGTAGTTCCCAGTGTGAGAGTCTCTGGAGTGACAGTGACCGGTGTCTCTGTCTCCTGGGTCACCTCAGTGTCCATATCTTCTGCTGGAGGGGCCTGGTTGGGACCCTTGCTGTTTGATGTGAGCGTGTTGGGTGTGGCCAACAGATGGCGCCTGTTCCTTCTGTAGTACTCGCCTTGGGCTGTCTCCACTATGTAGGATCTGGGAGTGGAGCAGGTGTCCTAAACTACAGCTGGCATTGTCCATTGTTTTTGTCCATTCAGTTTTGTGAATACAGTGTCCCCTGGGCTCAGTGGTGTCAGACTCCTCACTCCGTTTTGGCAATTGTAGAAGTGTGCTCACTTCTGCATGGCTGTGGCATCAGCCTGCTGAATTATGTCCATGTCAGGCCAGCTCGTTTTCAGATTGTCCTGCAAAGTGGGCAAGGTTCTGAGTTTCCTGCCCATTAGCAGTTCAGCTGGACTGGCTCACTGTAGACGAGGAGGGTGTGGCTCTGTATGTCATCAGAGCGAGGAGGGGGTCTTCCTGTCGTAGGATCCCTTTGATGATCTGGACAGCCCTCTCTGCATGCCCATTGCTTTGAAGGAAGTGTGGGCTTGACATAACGTGGGTGAAGCTATAATCCTTACTAAACTCCCTCATCTCTGCTGAGGCTAGCTGAGGCCCATTATCACTTACCGACACTTCTGGGATGCCATAACATGCAAAAGTAGCTTTTAGCCTGGAAATTACCTGACTGCTAGTAGTTGCTGACAGATTTAGGATCTCCAAAAATCTCAAGAAATAATCTGACACAATTAAGTAATTTTGCTTTTTAAACTCACATAGGTCTATTGCAACCTTCTGCCATGGTCTGGATGGGAGCTCACTTGGAATTAATGGCTCTTTTGTCTGTGTGTTTTTGTTTTCTCTACAGTATGGGCACTGCTGTACTTTTGTTGTGATATCATGTCTCATTTTGGGCCACCAAACGGATTGAAAAGCTCTCTCCCTACACTTGACTAGACCCTGACGCCCATCATGGATTCTCTCTAAAATCATCTCTCTCACGCCTGCAGGAATGACTATGCGACTCCCTCTGATGACCAACCCATCTAGCTCAGATAACTCTCCTGTCACCTGGTGGAAGTCTCTGACTGACTCTGGCACTTTACCTATGTACTCAGGCCACCCTGACCTAATGAAGCTCAACACTGTCTGGAGCTGTGGGTCATTAGCTGTGCTTTGTTTTATCATCTATCCTCTTAGGTGTGGCTGGTACCTGGCTTATGATGGCGTCTATGTGTGCCGCTACATCGTCATGGGAAGCTCCGTCTCCATAGCGCTGCTCTGGGCCCCAGGAGAGAGCATCAGCCACAGCTATGGCGTTGAAACGCATGAGTCTCATCAACAACCTCTGGCACCTGATGGGAACATTGTCCAAGTCCTTACTGTTCATGAGGGGTACCAGGGGTTTATGGTCGGTGATCAGCCTGAAGTTTTCGAGATTGAACAGATATTTATTGAATCTTTCGCATGTCCATACGCTGGCTAGGCACTCTTTTTCAATTTGGTTGTACCTAGTTTCTGCGTCGCTTAGCCATCTGGATGCGAAGGCCACGGGTTTCCATTGGTCCTTGTGCAGCTGGAGTATGACAGTGCCCAGCCCATAGCTCCTGGCATCGGCTGATGCTACGGTGGGCTTGTCTGCATTGTAGAAGGCAAGAACAGGGGCGGTGGCTCGCAGGGCTTTAAGCTTCTGGAAAGCTGTGTGTTGTGCGGGTTCACTCTACTTTTCCTTTCAGCAGCGTGTAGAGTGGCCCACCCACAGGGGACAGCTCTGGGACATATTTAGCCAGATAACTCACCATCCCTAGGAACCTCTTGAGTTCCATCGAGGTTGGGGAAAATTCTCTATCCCTGTCACTTTGTCTGGGTCGAGTCAGATGCCTGTCTTGTCAATGACGTGTCCGAGGAAACGAACCTGCTTCTGTTGGAATTTGCATTTGCGTTCATTCAGCTTGAGACCTGCTGCCTCGATGACCTTCAGTGCCTCTGCCAAGCGCTGGTCATGGATTTCCTCATTCTCTCCATGGATGAGAATATCGTCCATGTAAATCTCTGTACCCTCAAGTCCTGCCAGTGTTTCTGCCATTTTCCTGTGGAAAATCTCTGGCGCACTCGTGATCGAAAGGCGTACCTCCCAAACGGGGTGATAAATGTTGTGAGCTTTTTACTGTCCTCGTGCAGGTCTCGTAGAAGCTGCTGGCTGCATCTACTGAGGTGAATACCTTTGACCAGGCCAGTCTAGGCAGTATTTCCTCCACAGTGGGCAGCACGGACTTCTAACGTCTCACTGATCTATTCAGCCTCCATGCGCTGCAGCTCTTTCCTTACCAGCGGAACGAGTGGCAGAGGTATCAGTCTGGACGTGTGCACTGTGCATGGCTGGGTATCATCCTGTAGGATTATTCTCACCAGCTCTGTTTACAGTACTCCACTAGATCCGAAAACACTACTGGCCTCGTCCACCCTCTTCACTAGGCCCATGTCGACAGCCTTGGGGCGGCGGCTTAGCAGGCAGTTGGCCCTCCCTTTAATTACATATACTTTAAAGGAGTACTGTTTCTCTTTAGATTTGGTGGTGGCCTGAAACATCCCCATGCAGCTGAGGTGCCCCCCTGGGCTTATGAAGTGGGTGTTGGGCGGTTCCAATTTGATTCTAGGTTTCATCTTTCTAAATGTCCCCAGATCAACAACTGTAGCATCGGCACCTGTGTCTGTTTTGAAGGTTATTGGGTTGTCACATATTTCTAAATTAACAGTCCAGTCATCCTGACTATTAGTCTCTTTGCCTATTTCTCCGAGGAAATATGGCTGCTTCACTTCTTCTGTAATTTCCCTCACAGATTTAGAACGATAAGCATGCTCCTAGTGTCCCTGTTTATGACACCTGTTGCACTTACTTTTAAGTGTGGGGCACTTTTTCACATCAGAATGCTGGGGCTTACCGCATCTCCCACATTCCTCCACTTTGTGGGTTGCTGGGCGGCTGCTGCTGTCATGCCACTGCCAGTGTTGCCCACTCTTTTTCTTCTGTGGGCCGTCACATCGTCACACAACATTCACATTTGTTGGACTGGAGACTAAGCTGATTTGCTATCTCCTCCGCTTGGCGCACTTGTTCAGTAACTTGAGCCAACGTTAAGTCCACTGTGAGCTGGAATGTATGGGACAGCTCTTTGTCTTTTATGCCCACAAGTAGGCGATCTCTGATGTGCTTGTACCTTTTGTCCCCAAACTCACAGTGTTCAGCCAACTCGTACAAAGTCCGTATGTACAGCTCTGCTGTTTCCCCGGGCTGCTGGCTGCGTTAGTAAAAGCATGCCCGCTCATGTATGACGTTGCGACGAGGGATGAAATATTCGCCAAACTTCTTGAGAACAACATCATAGTCTTTCTTCTCATCCTCATTAACGAAGTCAAATGAACCGAAAATCTTTTCAGCCTCACTCACTGTCGAATAAATCAGCAAGCTCACTTGAATTTCCCCGCTGTCTTTGCTGAGTTTTGTGGCCAACCTGTAGTGCGAAAACCTCTGTTTCCACTCTGGCCAGTCCGCGGGACGATCAAACTTGAATTCACTTGGTGGGTTATACTTCGCCATGACGACCACTTCCAGATACACAGGCTATCTTCTGACACCATGTATTGTCTGTAGGTGTCTTATCTGACATTACATAAATTAAAGAATGAACCGACTCTGTGAGTTCAACTTCTGTGTATCTTTTATGAGCAAATGCATGAAATCATTCCACCAGATCACCAGATCACCATACAACACTGTGTAGAATTCTGCCTATGTCACCATCACGTGCACTAACTCTTA
>MDSQ01000306.1_pt1 | contig 11398 bp, 11 predicted proteins | sample 1008251 | NCBI WGS metagenome assembly MDSQ01 (sample SAMN05526597, study PRJNA338239) | gut metagenome | isolation source: Hindgut content | host: Naso unicornis | place: Saudi Arabia: Red Sea | collected 2016-05
GGGGTAGCCTGATGAGCACTACAGTATATTTTTCTCCTTTTCCGCCCACCTTACCCCCCTTCCTTCCCCGCTGCCACCTTCTATCAACCCTGATCCTGCCGAGCGCTCCTGACGGAGCTCTGTGTGTGTAAGGTGGTGTTCGGGGGCACTGGGGGGTGGATTGTGGCCAGCGAGCTCACTAGGCTCACATCCAGACACCCAGGGCTCCTGTATGGCACCGCCCTTCACACTGCACACTCCTCCTCGGCCCTCTCTTTCTGCCTGTCGCCCCAAGGAACCCCAGCTTTCCTCGGCGCCTCCGGCTCACATAAATCAGCTAATCCTCCTGCATTATTAACAGCCTCGCCCCAGAGAGAGAGAGAGGGGGTGAGAGAGACATAGAGAGTGACAGAGAGGGGCCGTGAAGCCCCTCTTCATACACCAACAGAGGATAGAGCCTGTGCCTGAAAGACAAGGAGAGGAGAGGGACAATACATGAAAAAGGAATGTCTAGGTGTCAGGCAAGGGGATCTTTGAAATTTAAGCTGATGTTAGGGGGAAGGGAATTGAAGGAAAACCTGAGGAGGGGAGGGTCTCAGATCAACTCATACATGAAGTCTTTCCCACCACACAGCCAGCTCAGAGTGAACTCAGTGATCCAGTTTGGCCCTAGGGTCTGTACTGGAAGAAAGGCCGACCAAAGGTCCAATCTGAGCTGCAGCAGGTATAGAATAATAATGCAGTGGCCTTCACCTTTGTCATATTGGCTCTTGCTGACTCCACAGCCTGTCACTAAGGAAAGGACCCCTCCCTCTGTGTTATGCACCTCCTGCTGAGATATGCTGCACATGGTGTTGCATATACATCTATGTCTTTCTCTTTCTATGTCTTGTGCCCTCCTTTAACCCATTTGAAGCCTAATGAATCAGAGGTGTTGGTGAGAAAGCACACAGGTTATAAAAGAGGGCTGGTCTGCTTCGGTGTTGGGGCAGTTTCAGTTTGGGTGCCAACCAAAGCAATGCAGAACAAGTGTAGCGAACGTCTGAGCCATGACAGCACCAACGCTGGACTCACCGTAACTGTTTATTTAGCAGCTTATTAAACAGTGACATGGATCCAGGGAGCCTGCCACCATTACACCGGCTCCTTGTAAAAGTGTTTTCTGTGACTGCTTTTTAAAAAAAAAAACATGTTTATTTATTTCTCTGGATCTTAAGTGGTGCCAGCAGTGCACTTGTATGGGCTTTAAGAAAATCGGGTCATGTGCGTCCTAATCGGCGCCGATCCCTGACAGCGAAGGAGATTAATCCTATTAGAGAATTAAAGGAGAGGGGAGCACTGGGATTGGGAACCCTGCCTCCATCCCTGACATCTAAACATCCCACCCTGACACCCTCACTTACACAGGTGTGTTCAAATCACTTTGAATGCAGAAACACAGAAACAAACACACAAATATCCCAGAAACCTCTCGAGGTGGAGGTGTTAACTAGCGCTACTCCACCCACGCTCCAGTGTGGGTGTTTAGTGAAGGAGTCCAGCTTGTGCACGCACGGTAATATAGGCCCAGGCAAAGGCCCCTGTGAGCGGCACCGAGTGAGCAGCAGGCGGGGAGGCGGAGTAGGGAGAATGAAGGCCCAGTTGTCATGGGAACGGAAGAGAAACAGCGCTTGAGGCACGGAGGCTGAATGCTTCCCATTACAACAGCAGTGGGCAGATGCAGTTGGTCAGTGTGCTGCTCAGCAACAGCAGCCGTCCCAACCTACCTTGAAACCCCACCCAAGCTCCTGCACAGTAAACACACACACACACACACACACACACAGCTTTCTCCTGAATTAAATCTGGTTTCATTTGTAAGGCTGTGGAGAGGGAGGTGTCATAATCTTTAGCCTGTTTGGGCCACTAATCTGGCCCAATGAACATACCTACTTATTAATGTAACTTGAGGGTTAGTGATTGTTTGGTGTCTTAACAAGGAATTATACAATAATAGGATGAAAAGGGATTCGTCAAAGTGTGGGCCAAGCAGTGATGGAGGGGGAGCTGAGAAGACAACAAGCACCCACCCACAACACGTTGTTCTTTTGAATGCTTGGAATCAGATCAAAATGCTCCTCTGGAGAAATACACACCCATTCACACATGCACATACAAACACAAACACGGATCTACGACTATATGCCTATTGTCTAAGAGAAGATAAAGTACAATGATTTCACTCTGCATCATATTTCCCCATCTACTCTTGAAAAGTGAGCCAAGGCAGTCTGCGGCGCTCTGTCTTATCTGCGGACGGCAGCCTAAAGGGACGGATGGACGTGTTGTCTAGACAAGGACACCAGACAGACGACGAGAGATGAGAGTGATGGTGACAAGAGAAGGAGAGAGATAGAGAGAAAATTGCAGGTGTGACTGCATCAACCTGTTCTCCACAGCTCAGTGATCGGCAAGCACCAGAGAGGGAAGGATAGAGGAAGAAATGTTAGGAGAGATAAAAACAGAAACACACACACACTCTTCTCTAACACTTCCTATCACACAAAGAGTAAATGAGCACAAGCAAGCTAAAGTTGCACAGTCAGCGGCCAGTGCTGTCCCTCTCACAAAACACACTTCTCTTTCTTGTCTCAAATAAATCAAATCAGTATCAGTCAGAGGTAGATGATCAAAAAGTAGAAATAATGAACCTATTCTTTCAAAGAGCTGCTTAAAATCCAGTGTCAGGTTAAAGTGGTTGATCCCGGCACTGCTTTAACTCTCTGACACAGCAAGACAAGACACCAGAACACGTACTGGTAACATGAGAATGGGATTACTGATTTCAGACAAGTTTTTTACTTTCAATCCATTCAGAATTTCTGTGTAAAGGTGGCCTTAGCTGAAAATCTTAATAGTTTGGCCCCGTAAACACTTGACTAATACAAGAAAGGAACCAAAAATTGAGGAGTAGAGACTAAAGACAGAAACAATGAAGACATAGACGTTTGAATGTCAACTTACCAATTGAAAACATAATGAGCAGGGTGTCTGTTGGTAAGAATTTCACTCCCACTTCTGTGTCTTTCTCATCAGACTTTCCTACTGATGCAGCTCCATGTTCTGCCCAGATATTCAGACGCCCAGGATGAAGCCAGCCAGACTTTCCACACACATATTCACTCATAAACACACAACTAAGTTTTTGACCCTCTCCAGTAAAGCGGAGACGCTGGATTGGACTGGGCAACTGTACACACCAGCAGCCCCAGACAGACTGCACACGCCACCCTGGAGGGCCGCTGACTAACTCAGCGCCTACTTCCTTACAATAAAACACAAAAGGAATTTCAAATGGCTACTAAAGAGGGGGGATTTCCTTCAAACAGTCAAAGTCATCTTGAAAACATTAGCACAACTGGTAGCCAAATTCCTCCTCACTTCGGAAACAACTGTAGCAGAAGGTTTTTTTTAGTTGTTTGCCCCCCTGCTTTATAAACTGCCTCTTAGGACGTTTTGGGTTGGTGGGTGGTTCAATAGTGTGGCTGAGGGAGTTGGCCCCCTCTACAACTCTCATAGGAAGCTGGTTTGCTCAGAAGCATACTGAAGCGAGAGGGAGAGCGAGCAAGCGGTCCAGTCCTGGAGCTGGGCCCAGTGCAGGGGTGGGGGAAAGTGCCAGCAGCGCACGCCTCCGACACTCTCTACACTGCGTGCCTGTGGAGTGAGTTTAGTGGATGTGGTCAGTGCGGGGGTGGGAGAAGTGGAAAGGGAGCGGGAGAAGCATTTGGAAGAATGGATGGAGGAAGAGAGTGAGAAAGACTGTCTGCACTACAGGGCAACATCCAGAGGAGGGGTAAGGGGCGAGAGTTTAGACGAGAAGTGTAGATAAGGGTGTGAGGAATTGTGAGAAACTTTGAAAGTGAAAGAGCAGCAGAGAGTGTGTGGGAGTGTGTGTCACTGAGCATATGTGAGCCACTGTGTGTGCGATTGTGTGTGCGTATGGTGGTCGTCTCGCCGAAGTTGACAGCCTGTGTTTGCAGAGTGGCTTTGTGGTCAGCCACTTGCTCGCGATTGAAGCGGTGGCAGCGTAAAAGGGATTCTGGGGAATTTTTTTGCAGAAGTGCTATGCAAATAAATTTGGCAAAGGGAGGTCTGCCGAAACACTCCGCCCACTTCACCCAGCTGTTTATACAATATACAAGTTGACATGATAGGGATAAGAGATTCTAATCCAAAACAAATTAGTCCAACTGGCTCGTCCTGGCTTGGCAGGAAGCCTGAAAACAACAATGGATCTACACAACGTGTGATGCTACAAAGGAAACAGAAAGGAAAAAATGTCTTTGAGGGGTATTTTGTTCTTGTAGGGGTGTCAAAGAACATGGGCAAATCACACCAATATGTTTGTCTCTTTCCCACCCTTTCTGTTTCTCTTTCTTGACACAAGGGAGCAGATCATATGTGTTGGGGTGGTCCACCTCAGTTGTGGCGCAATAAATCATTCATAAAGTCTGTTTTTCAGATAGGGGTATTTTTGTCAAAAAGGGTCTCCAGCGGTAAGCCCATCACACCTTTGCCACAGTGATGTGAGGGGACAGGGGACAGCCGACAGAAAGAGATAGCAATGTCTGGAAAGGATCCGGCTGAAGCAGTGTTTTATGGGCACTGTAAATAAAGAGCTGGACAGGGGGTCAGAAAGTGTGTCGTTCAAGAAACGATAAGACCTCTGATCATCACGGTAAGAGCTGGCTGATGGGTGAAGCACTGTGAATGAAGGCTACAGAGGAGGAGAACCTGGAGTAAGGGTGAAAGAGGTTATGGGTAAAGCAAAGGGGAGGGGCATGTGGTCCAACTTTTAGCGATACTGATAGACCAGAAAAGAAGGTGGACATATGACATTTCACAAATAAACTCCAGACATGTCCAATAATCTCTTCCACACGTATGGCGCACAAGACATTATTCAGGTCAGACCATTTGTCACCTTCTGGAAATACTCTGTTTTAGGTAATGATTGGCACAGTCACAGTCGAAGATCCAGCTAACATTGGTGTTAATAAGAATACTCCATGAATTTGAAGGAATCCGCAATATCAACGAAATACTGGAAAGTCATATACAGAAGCAACTTCATCAGCGTCATCAATATGCCAACTAACCGCTGTGAATTCTCCTGCTCTAATTAAACATTTGCTCTATTGGACATAACTCTGACTTTGTACGAAGGAGCTTGAAGGGTAAAGTTCAGGTTAACTGATTCTAACCTTTATTTTTGTACAAAGGTCCTTTCAGATGATGTCTGCACAATTTTAGGGCAGCATTACATCAATGGTTGGACGAAAAGCTGAGGCAAAGGTAGGGTCTTGTGACTTAAGCCTTAGCAAAATGTGATCCATGGGAAAATGCAGTAGTTTGCTGAGTCACTTGCCTCATCTGTGGAGAACAAGCTGACATTCCAGGCTGGGACACAGAAGGTGGGAGGACGGATTCGAAACAGCAGGACCAGGCCAGGACAAATGAGCTCAAGGCCCATTACCTTCGTTTTACACCCACCCACACATGCATACTCACATTCCCTACTCCCACAACACACATTTAATAGCACACACAAGAAAAGCAATGTCACAACACAAAATCACTCAACTCTGCTTTCAATTTCTCCCATTCTATCCTTTCTCTGAGAACTTAAATGTTCATGATGTAACAGGAAGTGCACATTACACTATACCAATGCAGTTTTCCTTGGACTGGACTCATTACAGTGTGTTTTCTCTCCAAGCACCATCTCATTTCCATCAGCATTTTACTTTATTAAATCCCCCTCCACGCTGCCGACTAAAGCAATTGCTTTTTTGTCTCTTGGTTCAGATAAACTGCAAGTGTTTCTTATGGAATGGCCAATAAAGACCTGACATTTTGCTGAGTGGTTGCAGGGCCAGACGCACTTTGTTCTTTGTATACAGGGCAGCTACACACTCCTCAAGGAGAACCATTTGTTATCTGTCCAAACTTTGGTGAGTGTGCTTGTTAACTGACCCATTGTTACATGAGTGTGTTTCAGGGCCGTTTGTTGCGTTCCGGCTCTTTATTCCTGAGGCATGAAATTGTGATTACCGTAGTGGGGCTCATCCATCTCATTCTCTCATCCACACTCGCATGCTAAACATCCACATTTTCTATTTTGCTTTCACTTTTCTTTTCCCCTCTCTAGCCCTTTTTACACAGCAATCATGTATTAATCTCTTCAATGAGGATTTTATTTTTAATTTTTTTTTATATTGAAATAAACAACACCTGCATAAAACTTTTAGAGTGTGTTATTTTAGATAGCACACAAGAGGCATGACGGGCATGCCATATGACACAATAATGTCAGCATCATAGTGTTACCATAACATCTGCGTCAGGCAGCGCTCTCTTATTAAAGTCACTCTGAGGAACTTTATTTTATGTTAGTTGTAGTAGCACGTGTGGACAAAAGGGGTACTGCTTGCTGTCGTAAAGATCTTGTCTATTGCGAGCATTTGATTTGGAAGAGAGCGAAAGAAACTTTTTGCGTATTTGCACAATACCAATTGGGCCACAGACACGAAATATTTAAATTAGCCTGCCTAAAGAAAAATATCCTCCTCCTTCCAACCAAAAAAGGGAACAGCTGATCAATCATGCTCATAAACAACAAATCATCTCTTTCAGTCACTATGTTGTAAATTTTGGACTGCTTCATGACCAGTTAACTTCATGACCAGTTAACTTCATGACCAGGGACTTTATCTGCAGCATAATGCAGTTAACGTTATTATCCCTGTAATATGGTGGATGAGCTCCAAGACCTTGTTGTTTCCCAAATTCGATTACATTTTTGGTTGCTGTTCTCCCTCTTTAAGTTAGCTGCTAACTGCTCTTTACATCTCCCACTGCTCGGTCGCACACTTTACACACATTACACCCCTGTCCTGGCACCAGCTCTCTTTTTTTACACAGTAAAAAGCAGCTTTTTACACAAAACGTCAATTCTGCTGTGATGCCCCTGCCGCTGGCTCAGAGGCCATTCCACCTTTGTACCTTTTAGACAGAACAGTGGGGCGAGATAAAGGTGCAATATCCCCATCTTGAACAGGCTTTGTAAAAGTGTCCTCTGTCTTCCTCATGATACGCACACATACATACATTATACACACACACAGCAACACACCCCAAAACAAAAAGAGCCGCCCACAGCTGCGTCAGGCCATCTCTCTAACAATCCAATCTGTTTTCTTTCCCATGATGTTTCCCATTGGCACAGGGAGAAGAAAATCAGATTTACTCCCCCACAGGGCCCATGCAGTTGCACTGATATGGAAAATGATTTCAGTGCTGCTTGAGCCCATAAACATTATTTTGGTCTCCCCTGTTAATGACACATTTCTTCCCAGCATTTTGGGTCTCACAGAGGAAGAGATGTGTGTAAGGGGGTGAGGAAAGGAAGGAGGAGGAAGAGGAAGGGGGGAGGAATCCTCTGGGGCCTCACATACAACAGGGGAGTCCTTCACCCCTCGAACTGCATCCTGACATCCAGAAGACTTCTCTCACCCTCTTCCTTATTCACACATACACGCAGAAACACACACACACAGCTAATCAACCATGCAGGAACTTAAATTGTCATGGCCTTCAAATAAAGCCCAAAAAAATCAGAGCACAAAGATATCCCCGCTGGAGAACGAGCAGAGTCAAAGACGGATTTCTCACCTCTCTCTCTCTATCTAGCTGTCAGCCTGATTCCAAACACACTGCATTTGGCTCCGGGGCTCAGAGCAGCCCCACTACCATTGTGTCATAGAGCCCACATATCTTTTATTGGTGGTAGCAGCCAATATAGCAATCCCTCCTCCTCTTGAACACAGGGATAAAATTTGTACTTTTAGTGGTAAGTTGCAAACACTTTCTGCCCGAGGCATTTTGTCAACGAGAGGAGCGCGTTGTAGCCTCCAGTCCTTAACACAAGTCAATTAATGTGATGGTGTTAAAAAGAAACTCCAACAGGCCAATAGCGAGGCACTAAACCTTCCATTTGGCATTCATTAAAACCCATCTGTAGGAGCAAATACGAGGGGGCGAACAGGAAATAGTCACGATAGATGTGACTAAAAAACTCTCTCTCCACTTTTGAACATTCTCTCGCAGGTCTCTCAGTCTCCAGATTCAAAAATGGGATTTTCATGGTTCTCCTGTTCCACTGGAAACATCACACGGAATGCTCCGGATCTGGTTTGTTTTACAGCTGATGACTGATCTGTCTAAATCCACTGGTTTTATGTTCTGGCCATGGGGATGGATGGGTGACTAACGCCGGCTTGCGTGCCATGTTTCTGCCGACGCAGCCAGAGCTCAGCCAGCCAGGTCATGGACACAGACATGCCTGTTAGTGGGGGAAAAGGCAGATTAAAACAAGTGCTCAGCACTATTCTCTCTAATTAGTCCCCTGTTAACTTTTGAACTTAATTGGTTAATTGAGATGTGGTTAGACTGGGCAGGTTTCCCCTCCCTCAGGGTGACCATACGGCTCCCGCATTTCAGTCTGGCACTGCCTGGCGCAGGAGGTGGCTGCCTTTCTCTCACTCTCCCTCTTTCTCTCGCTTCTTTTGAGCATCCTACAGCTCCAGTGACGAGGAGTAATGATTCCACACAGGAGGCAGTAAAACTGTATTTCGCGAGTGTGTTTTAGCAGAGATTGTACCCATGCACTGCACATATGCCTGTGCCACATCAAAGCAGCTCTTTGACTACCCAGTCCTGGGTGGTCTAAACCTCTCTTCTCTCAACCAGCAGTTGCTACATAGATAGGCTACGAAAAAGTGGAGTGTGGATGTGGGTGGATGTTACCTCACCACAGGCAAGTGTGTTCTGTGCAACTCAGAAGTCAGTTTGCTTTGGAGGAGACATGAACAGCATGAGGATGGAGAATAAAAGTGCGGTGCAATACAGACACAGATAAACACACACACAACCCCATAGGCGTCACATTGCTTGAGTCTCCCCATTTCCTTTGGTTGATGTATAATGATACCCACAACACCACATAAATCTGCAAGCAGCTCAATTCATTGGGGCAGATTTTGCCTGCTGCCTTCCCTTTTTCACTTTCATCCCCATTTCTCCCTTTGCTCCTTCGAGCCCCATCACTCATTCCCCGTCTCAGTTTTCTCTTTCCGTCCTCACACCCTCTCCATCATCCCTCCATCACTCTGCCTCCTTCCCCCTGCTGCTCAGCTCCATATTTCTGTCCTCCCTCATCACCTCGCTCTCTCTTCCCTCGTCCGCGTGCTTCAAAATGGAAACACTTTCTCTTCATTTTTGGGGGTTTTTAAAAACCGCTTCTCCTCCCACCCCCCTCCTCCCACTTGCTCTCTGTTTCTCTGCCCTTGTTCGTCCATCAGCTTTCCTGATGCCTGGGAGGGTAATGAACGTCTTGTTTTATGAGGAGTCACAGGTTCACCCCTCCCTCCATCAGAACCACCCATAAATCAGCATCCCACTATTCAACTGGCACCCGGGACTCGTCGGAACGTCCTGCTCTTGTCCTCCTGTCCTCTCTCCCTCCCTGTTCCATCTGTGGCCCGGCGCCTCCTTTAGGTCATGGAGAGCATTGCTGGATATGAGGGGCCTGGTGGTTGAAGAGACTGCTTTGCTGCTCTCCTCTGAGTTCTCTTGAATTGGCCTGTAATATGATAAAGTCCTGGAGTGATGTGTGTGAGAGAAACAGAAGGCAGCTCCCTGCTCTGGCTTCTCTCCGTCTGATGTAGCCTGTCAGAGGCTCAGAGACAGAACAGTGCAGATAACGGAGCCGAGAGCTGCCGCGCCAGCCAGCCAGCCCAAGGTCTTTCTGCAGCTCTGAATATAATTTGCTGCTGGTTCACAAGGGGAACAAAGGAGAAATGTTTAATTCTTGTAGTGTTGGCCAAGACAAATGCAAGCATTTTTGTTCTGATAACCTACAGACAAGGGGAGGGAAGGCACCTGGGTAGCCAAGGCCAAATGATATACAGTGTTACCTTGTAAAGAACACACTGTATAATAAGCGTGCATCTCCTTGACTTATGTTGCTACAAAGCTTCTACGCCATCAGGAATATAATGCACTGATTGGCCCATACAGATAACAACCTTTTTCCCACCAGGGGCTTACAGTTTCAAGTGTGTACAAGGTCAGCCAAATTAAACAGTAAATTCTTTCATGAAATGCATCTAACAAATCAGGCTTTAAAGTTGAGTTATGTCTCCCAACTGCTGACACTGGTCATCCGTGGAATGTCGCCGCCAGAGCCTGCTCAACATCTGGAGCAACACACTTGAGCAAAGATGAGTAAAAGTAGGAGCATTTCCGGCAATCTGCGCAGAGGAGGGAAGGTCATCCTCACTCGAACATGAGCAGATGAAGTGTAACACAGAGCAGGACGGCCATAAAAAAGCCTCTCCTCTCCTCTCCAGCTGGTTAGCTTGATGTACTCTTTCACAGCTAGGAGTGGAAAAGGCGCAGTCCAAGGTCAAACCACGGGGACGGAAGGGAGGGATATCAACTTGATCAACTGCTCATGGCTTGTCTGTCTGGTTGGTTGACTGCACAGCTACCATTGCAGTTGTCTGTCTCTTTTGCACTGATTACATCCAGTCCTCCGGACAGGTGGGCAGGCCAGGCGATCACGTGTTTTGTCCCCACACTCTGTATTTGTCTGCAGGTCAAATTCAGAACCAGCACAGGACGAGGGAATCCTTGTGGGGTTACGAGAGGCTTGCAGCATCTGATCGAAGTTAACAGATGTGTTGCAGCTGCTCGTTTTCCTTGCCATAGAACATCCTCAACACCCCACCCCCCAACCACACACACACACACACACAGATTCACTGAAAATACTCACAAAGATACCACTATATGTCGATGGAAATTTAAATCATGCATTTTCCGACAGGCCATTTTCAATACCACTACTGTTAGGAGTTTTGGGTCTCAAACAAAAACCCTACATCCCAGAGTAACCATTAAAATGACATTGAACAGTGTCTATGAGCACACATCTTGGCTTTTTTATTATAATGTTATTTTTTCTTCAATATACACTCGGCTCCGCTAGCCATAAAATATGTCAGCACATACGCATTGGGCCAGAAAGCCTCAAGCAATGTGACAGGATCTGTGGAAGGAAGACAGCGAATCACGGCCATGGAGTTAAAGAGAGGAAACACGGGGGAGACACAGCGCAGAGAAACCTCAGCTGGGTGTCCTTATATCTGCGGGAGGGCAACAGCTTTCAGCAGGTTATCACAACACCAGTGTGAGCCAAGCTCAGTCTAGACCTGGCAGAGGCCATAATGGAGAGAAAGGGGGAGGCAGAGGGGGGAGACAGGGAAGGAGAATAAAGAAGAGTTATTTGAGATAATTAAAATGTATGATAAACTTG
>MDSQ01000307.1_pt1 | contig 11372 bp, 5 predicted proteins | sample 1008251 | NCBI WGS metagenome assembly MDSQ01 (sample SAMN05526597, study PRJNA338239) | gut metagenome | isolation source: Hindgut content | host: Naso unicornis | place: Saudi Arabia: Red Sea | collected 2016-05
GAAAATAAGACAAGCTGAAGATTAGTTTTCAAGGTTTCATGTTGAGATTAATTCATTTTCTTGTGCCTGATTTCTCCGCAAAATATGAGCACATGTACAGAGTAGCATCTAGTTAAGTTTGTGGAGCAGATTTAGATCACCATCTACAGACACACTATGGCTTTATTGATAGTCAAAATATTAGCATAATCCCTAAGGCTATTTACAAAGTAACTTCACTAAGTTTTTGATTCCTGTTCTACTGTAACTCTTTGCAAAGCACAGACATTAGATGCAGTTCGGAAGCACTCAAACAAAGCAAACCAAAAAATATATTCTTTTGTGTGTAACATGCTGCAACCTTAAAAAGAGGAGTTAGGATTAACGGACATGGTTTTGTAAGATACTGGACAATATTCCTGGAGGCTGCTTTGAATTTTCGCCAATTGCCTTCAGAGCATGACCTTTGAACCCAGTGTGCCAAAGTTCATGGTTACTCCCGACGGGAAAGAGATAATTTAGATTTTTTTTCTTCATCTCCAAATGGACCAAAACATTTTTGAATTGTGTGTAGTTTTTCAATCAGTCTGGAGACATACTGCAAAATCTTGTTATAGCCTCTTGTTTTCCGCCATACTACAAATATTAGCTGCTTATCAATTGCCATTTCTTGAGTTGGTATGCTACCGGTCACAGCCTGACACATGACTGACACTTGTAACAATCACTTGTCAACGCACATGCTACATGGTAAATTATATATTTATCACCCTGTGTACAGCTTACTGAGCAGAAATATGATCAATGAGAACAAACATGACAGCATGAAACACAAGTTGACAAGGACATGGCAGGCAACAACACTTGACCTTGCGATGCTTTCCACATAGCCACTTGGTGAAATCCAGTGTCACCGTGCAACCTCCTCCTATCCAAATGTCTGAGAGATGGCGAGCATAACCTGTCATTGAGTCCATAACCTTTGACCTACTTGACCCTGTCTACCAGCAGAGGTATGAAAAAAGCTCAACACATAAATGAATAGAGGGTAGAAGGGCGTTTGGCTCTGAATGGTGTTCGTCTAGAAAATCACAGGGCAAATGAGTATGACTGGCCCTTTGCCAGCCATCTAATTAATTAACAACGGTAGGAGAAAACACTCTACACACCCCTAAGACAAAGGCACATGTTTCAGGAATTTCTTGCAAGTGGAAAAACACAAAAGATGAGAGAATCTGAATAATGTCCTTAGAAAACATGTGGATCTAAACAACTGTTTTGGTTGCTGAAGCTGTCATCTTGATTTTAAATGTTTCTTATCCCACATCTCTCAAAGGTTCAATAATTCATATCTAAGAGGAGGTGATATTGGAGTGTCACAATGGCTTCAATAAAATCACACCCCCCTGAAGCTATCTGCAGTCTATCTCCATTACAGTCATGCACTCTCATGAACCCTGCCTCTGTTGATATCATCATTCATGAAAGAGCCTTTCTTTATTGTCTCTTTTCATTTTTGTTTATTCATTGTTAATGGAGACCCCAACACCTCAGTGGTCACAGATATTTACCAAAGGTAAATAAAAGCAAAAGAGAAAGAAAACAAGCTGCAAGTTTGAACAGTGTCCAAATAATTAACATAATACATGCTATCTTTTACTGACGACTATGCAGGCCTATTCTAAAGTGAACAATGCTCTAGGAAATCTGAGGATGATCAGAGAAGCCAGAGATTCATGCTGATAACCTGAGAGGCTCACTCATCAAATAAACTCTGTTGACCATAAGGAACAGGAGGCTATTATGAGCATATTGATATCATGTCAAGCATAAGCTCCTAAAGCTGTTGTATCTGCTTGAATGAAGCTGCATTTTTCACACCACAACAAATAAAGTATTGGCAGGTATCTTACTGAAATTGAGTCTGAGTCAAAGAGATTACGCTTGCTTCATAACACTCAAATATGTACACACACACACGCACACACACAGTCTCTCTTTCTCTTTCCCTCTCTCTCTCTCTCTCACACACACACACACACAATATTAGCATATAGCTATAGCCTATAGCATTATCAAAGACATTTGGTACATTTTCTATTAAACCAACAAACTTGTTTGAGCTTAAAACCTGGAAGGAGTTCAGCAGTTTTACACATTTAAAAAAAGAGTATACAAGGTGTTAAAACACAAGAAAACACAAAAAACAAAATTCTTGCCATATAGAGCCTGCGTACATATAGCTGTTTGACTAGCATAAGTAATTAGCTCACTGCATGAGAGGGGTTGAAAGCTGGGGGATGCACTCGAGGTGATTATCATTTTCATTTTAATAAAAGGTAGCTGCTCCCATGGCATGTAGTGTATAGTCTATTTATGAATACTAAATAAGAGCAGGCCACTGTCAGATTGTGCTGTGGTCTCTGTGCAGGAAACTATGCATTCTAGCTGGTCTGAGCACATGAAGGGGGCTGTGTGTCCTCTGCTTCACTTCTGCTGTTATTGTCTTGTTTCTGCCAAGGTCCCAAAGCTCTTCTGTAGGATCTAACTCCATCTAGTGGCCCAGCTGGCTCTCTTCAGCCCAAGCTGTTCTCAATCTACAGCTGTGTACACACCACTTCACCTCCTACAGCCTCTAAATATTTTTAAAATACACTTCTCACAGGACATGACCATACGTGTGCAATCAATTGTTCTTTGCATCTTTACTTCAGCTTTTTAAAACATTTTGTATATTTTTCTTTACTTTTAATAGCTGGGTTGACCGTGGTCGTGCCTCTCCGGGACCAGTCAGCCAGAGGCTCGGGGTAATAAAACAATTTTTTGGAGCCTAACAATAAAAGAAGCCATCTCAAGGGACATGTAATCTTTGCACATCCGCTAAAGCTCATTATTACCATAATACCACAATAAAGTTGTCTCTGTCATATTAATGTTACCCACTTTTTTTTTCTTTTAGAATTCTAATGAAGTTGTCCGGTCCTTTTTCATTTAGCAGATTACGATATGTAAAGAAACAATAAGGGAGGTCGAGGCTTTGCGAGTGTAATCACGCAATTTACCACCACTCTCAGGTCTTATATGACAGGCCAATTTCCACACTTATTAAGCCTCTGACACACTCGAAATAATCGTATTAGCGTTTTTTTGTGAAATTAGCCCAATTTCTGGGAGACAGTCTTGAATCGACGTAATAGACTCTTATGCATAACTTGTGATGTCTCTATTGCCGCTCAGCAGCAGGCAGGGGGTGGAAAGGCCGGTCCTCACTCAGAGCTATCAGTCAAACGCTTCCCCACGCTTGGCCTGCTACATACTGCACTTTAAGTTCCTTTTTTGAAATTTCTAATCAAGGATGTGGTGCTAAATGATTTTATTCGCTCTGGAAAGAAAGACGGAATATTTTAACACTTAGCGACTCCCTGTGGAGGAGGTCAGAAGCAAGTCGGAGACCCCTACTCTGCAGCTAAGACCGAAAACAACTTCCCTTCTTGTTTTTCACCCGCTATGTTTAACACGACTGACATTTCGCCTCGGTGTCGTTGGTAAACATTGCAGAAGTAGCGAGCACAAAACTTGGTGTGTCATAACTCACCACTGCAAAATGAGGCCGCTCACTGAGAGCGCTGGAGAGAAGAAACACAAGGCACTGGGCTCATCGCCCCCCTCCAGTGAGGAATGCACACACTGCAAACTGGTCTCTAGTCGGGCTTCGCCACATCCTGGTACTTTTATCTTTAACCCCTGACCCCTGGCACATCTGGAAACATAGTTGGACTCAAACATGAGGAAGTTTTCTTTTCTCTTCGCTCAAAGCGATTATGGAAGAAAAGCTTTTAAGTTTTTCTGCATCGTACTGGACATGGTTTTCTCAGAGCTGGGACGTTTCATGGCTGCACTCGCTATGAACTCTGGGATACTGACCGTTCGAGCAGTGCAGTGAGCAAGCGCGACACTGAGACGGTGAGAAAATACTATTGTTCTTTTTGGCTGGGTGGCTTCAAGATTTGGACGCACACAAACATCTCAGCTGGAGCTGGATGTCTTTGATGTTCGAGGATGATGATCTGGAAGTCGAGCCGAAGCCAGTGCAAACATACCAAGCAGGTTATTTTGCAGCAACACACAGATACGCCTTTTTTTTTCCTTCTTTGGATCAACCGCTTCCAATCAGCTCTTTATTAGTTCTTTTATTGGAGAGTGTGTTTTCGCCAAGTGGTTTGAGGTAGAACATTCTGATCTTTCTTGCAGGGTGTTTTGTGGTTTCTCACACAGACTTTGTTTGTTGTGCATCCTCTGCATACATACAGCACATATTGTCATCCTAGTGTAAAATCATCCCCTTATAGCGGCTGCGACTGGGCCTCTTTGACAGCGTGAGTCAGCCTGAGGGTGTCTCAGGGATACAAACAATAATCTCTCCCTCTGCTAGCCTTCTCTGAATCAAAGCAGCAATCGAGTCAGATATAATTAGTAGAATATATGCAAGTATTTATTAGCCGTTCATTATTGGTACCAAGAGGGTGTCTGAGTCAGTATCTTCTACCGAGGAGGCGGTCATTTCTGAGTACAAGAAATTACTTGTCCATCAATCTGTCTTTTGGGACTAGTCAGTGAGATTCTGATTTGATCATTTAAGACTTGCAGCAGAGATTTGTAACCTCTTCGGATTTTATGATTGGTGTTTCTAATGTTGCTGCAAGAGGTTTCAGGGCCGTTTAGAGAGCGAACATTTACTGGTGCAATGGTTTTACACGCCACCGCCTTCTGCTCCGTCCAGCAACAACTGCTTTTTATTCCATATAAACGAGTGTTTCAGATATAACAGCAGATTTCATAGTGATATGGACAGACAAAGGGGAAAAGGAGGAGCTACAGTAAAGAGTCCTGATAGATGAACTGTCTACAGGGACTATTCTTCATCGGTCCACTGTCTGTCTCTGAGGAAATATGTGTAGATTGAATTCCCCAAAGAAGCATTTCACACTGATCTCTCTTTCTTAAGAAAATAAAAGGTATCTGAGGGAATTCCTCCATCCTCATCTGCCATTTCAAGCATGAACAGAGCATATTGTTCACATTTACTGTATATTTATTTATATTTCTTCCTTTTTTTATTTTCCACTTTATAATCTTACACAACTTGAACTTGAGACCAAAAAGCAAGTGCAACATTTAAAATATCAATCCATCAGTTTTGAAGAAATAAACTTTGAAAACAAAAGACGCCCTCTTCTAAAATAAATAAATGTATTTAATGAGATATGAAAAGCTTATAAATGTCTTCCCACTGCACGGTTAATTGCTGCTTGTCACCCTAAAGCATTCAGTGATATATTGCACACACACACAGCAAAGACTTCTTGTTTTCAGTGTTTGACTTTTGTATCACATTAATGCTTTGCAAAGAGTTTGCAAAATGGATACACAGTGTCACTATTGTCTGTTCAGTAATTTAAATATGTGCAATCATATTAATCACTGGAGGTTTAATAGGTAGGCTTTCATCATTTAGCATCTCAGACAGTAAATCATGCTTGCATAAAATCAGAGCTTTTTTCAATTGTCAAAAGTGAGCAAGTTTCATTGCTGCAGCCATTTAAATCAAAAATTCTCCAATAAAGTCAGTGTGCTGGAAAAAAAAGAGGTCATATTTTTACATCTGTGGCTCTCGCTGAGCGAGGCTGCACAGGGAAGACCATTTCACACATCTTACTACCCTGTGGTGTCCTGGCTTGCAGTCTCAGAGTCCATGTTCTCCACATTTTCCTGTATGCTCTGCCTCGTTAACTCTTACTCAGACCTGACAGTGTGAAAAGACATTTCGTTTTGTTGTTCTCGAGTGTTGTCTGGCCAACTTTGTTTCCCAATTTACTTTTTTATGAAAGAAATAAAGTTGCACAACCCGAGTTGGCCTTTAGCAGCTGATATTTGAACTTTTTGCTCCATGAGAACAAAAGGAACAGACGTGCATCTCTGAACTGATTTGGAAAGCAGTTGTAAAGCGTTTGATTGCCAATGCATGCATTGCCTGTCAAGTTTTTGTAATGAAAAGAACATAAATGCTAAATTTTGACCTCTGTTCTCCTGCAGATAAAAAATGAAGAGATGGAAATAAAATAAGATTGAATGTGGCAGAAACAAAAGGGATGACAGAAGTGCTGACTTCACAGCAATTTATCCTTTTACATTAGACTCGTGTTCACTATCAGAGGAAACGCATCAGCAGCCATCAGAGGCCGGTTCACCAGGCAAGACAAGAAATCCAGTAAAGAGTCTGGGAGGCAACAGATTAGAGGAGGTCACATCATGCTAATGAGAGTCATTACTATCACATGATAGCCAAATAAACTAATTGCCAGCTTATTTATGAGACAGAGCGTCCTAAATCAAAAGGTTAATTACATCTGAGACAGAGTCCTTCACTGGAAATTGACCTTTAGATTTTCTGTTTTCTTGCTCTTTTTATTTTTCCGTCCTCTTTCTTTCTTCTGCACAAGATACAAAAGGCCAGATCCAGATAGAGTTGCCTGCTTGTTTCTTGATAAGCTTCAGGCGCAGACCCTTGCCTATTACTTTTTTGTGTTTTCCCAGGAAGTGCCTGGCTGCATAATTAGCAAACATCATCAGACAAGACTTGGTGCCACCAAGGACTTTATTTTTCCTGAAGTTTCTGCGCCCCGAAGCTTTCCCCCAGCCACCAAAGAATGTTTGTTCTTCCTGAAATTAGATGGGTTTAATTGCTGTGGAACAACAGCAAAACAGCCCCCTCCCCACGCACACCACACACTACACACACATGAACACACTCTCATGCATAAAAAGTCTAAGATCAGGCTGGCTAATTATGCTAATAGCCAATTGTTCAACCATGGTGATATGTTTACTGAGGGAGTTGATGTGTTTCCTTTTGCTTCGTCATAAGCAGCCTGTCTACGGGTCCTCTGTGAGATCGCTGCACCTGAAGGCAAGAGGACTGCGCCCTCATCCATCCTGCCTAACCCATTACCCTTGGACAGGGAAGAAGATAAATATTGTTGCAGATGCCTAACTCTCTGCAAATGAGATTTTTCGGGCCAGATTTATCAAGCCTTGGCGGGGTGTTTAAGGCTCCAAAACTTGGCCCTCGGCATGATAAAATGGCAGCACATGTTTCTGAATCACCCACCACAGTGTTGTTGCCAAAGGGTTATGATGATATAGTCAACTGCCTTTTTCCTGTTGTGCATCACAGCCTTTGAGGTTCTCATATTCTGTTTTCTCCAAGCCTGAGAACTTAAATAATTTGGATAGAGTGGAATATTACTCTTTTTATTTTGTTTTTCTTTAAATTTTATAACACAATATTTCTTGTTAACAGCATGCACTAAGTAACAATCTTTACATGGTGTATTTTACTGAAAAGAAAAGTTACAAATTACAAAAAAGCATCAGTCTCAAAGAAAAACCCTGTCTTGATCAGGTTTTTGTTTGGATCTGAGTGAGGAAATCAAGTTCAGGTTCTCCAGTTTGAATCAAGAAATATCTCTCCCTTCACTGTGTTGGGTACATCTGTTCTTAAACACAAAACATAACTATAAAAAGGGAGAGGATGTCTTCTCTCCTGCCTTCAAGCTTGAAATCATCTCCCATCAGCATCCGAGATCCAGACTCTTTTAAAAGATACACAGTATGCAGCCTCTGCTCACACCCAAACATGCCGAGAAGGCATTGATGGGAGAAATTCATAGGGCCCGCAGTAAAAGTTGTGTATCTGAACCTGTTGCTGCCAAGCCTATGGTCATAACGAGCCTCCTTGGAGCATCCCACAGTGAAGTGCCATATTTATGTTGGCAATATATGCGAAAGAATTAGGATCATAAAACTCTACGGCCACACAAAAGCTCTTTAGGACTGCTGTTTTGTGCTGCCGGCTGTATTTATGCAACTGTGGGCTGAAGTCAAGTTGTCCGCTTTTTCTTACGCTCACAACAATATTTCCTTTCTTGCCTACCTTTGTGACTGTAATGACTGGGTGAGATTTATGACTCCAAAATATTTTGAGAAATGCACATGTTTTCTTTTAGTGTGTTATTTATTTTGTTGGACCACCGGTAGGAATCACGCCACACAACACTGGACAGCAAGTGAGTGCAACATGGCATGTCTCCTGCAGGCCATGATGCCTTAAGGACACAATGGAAAGCTGAAAAACATACATAAATATTTGCCTCTTCTCCTTTTAAAACATATGTAGAACTATTTATTTCCTTTAAGCAAAAAATAAATAAGGCCAACCGATATGGGATTTTTGGGGCCGGTGCAGATACCGATATTAGAGATGGCCAAATTTCTGATCTCCAATATATCAGATATTATATACACATAATATCAGCTGAGTGTGGCTATCAAATAATTGCAACAAAGATATGTAATGGAGGCATAATATGTAACATTTTAACAAACTATTTTAACACTGGACAGTAAACACTTCACTTATTAGTTTTTAAATAACGGATTACCCTCTGTTGGACAAACTATGTAATTAACTGATTTAAATTAATAGTCCAAGTATTTTTTTGGGCCTTAAAAATACAATATCAGCACATATCATGTATCATGTATGTACATATATGTGCAGTGATACTCATATCTGCAATAGGCTAATATCGATTGATAATATATATCAATAATATCTGTCCGGCCCTTAACGTAAATATAGTCTTTGTTCAATACAACAATAAAAATTGGTCTTAGGCAATTTAGAAACAAAGGTCATCCTCTCTTGTATGGAAGCTATTGAAAAAATGATCCCTGCACTGAATAATAATCTCACCATTTGTTACCTCTAAGCCTCTTGAGTGACTTGTGTGACTGAGGTGTTGAAAATGACAAAGTTCATGACCAGCTAACCCATATATCATCTTCACGTGTTCACCGCAAAGAGGCACTCGCAAATTCAAACATGCACCAGTACATTTCTATTTTTATGAGCATGCATTTCTGTGTGTGAGTGTCACAAATTTGCAGTATGCAGCCCCACAAAGTGTGGTTGAGGAAAAATAAAGCATCTTTTTTAAATGCTTACAATGTTTTCAGAAGGGTTCTAGTTGACATGAGGGTGTCACTTCTTGCTAACTGATAGTGTACAGAAGGGAGGAGTTACAGTAGAAAACTAACACCAGAGTCCAAGAATACTGTAACTTTAAACTGGAAAACTCTCCCTGCCCACCCCATCATCTCCACCTCCAGGGGTAGCTCCAACCAGAAAACAGCAGCAGCCCAGGCAGCGGGGGCTGCTCGTAAAATAAACACAAACTTCAGGCTGAAGACTTTACCTGCCCTTTGAGTCGGGAGAGGAAATACAGACAGGAAGTCTGCTTTTTTACCTCTTTTTCTCATCTTCACCGTGGGTAGGGGAACCAATAACATAAAAAGAATATTATAATGTCAAAACCTGAAATGAAATCACAAAATAAAACTTTTACGGACTGGAAATTCCCATGACAGACACTCAATTAAAGGACGGCGCGATGTCTCCATAAACGTGACCTTTGACACGGCGTCTCCACTCCAAATCAACACTCTGCTCGTACGTGCCGTTCGAGCCAACAGGGAGTCCGGAGTTTCTGCAAATGAACGATCTGTCAGGAGGCTGTTTATATCCCCTCGCCCGCTCCTTTATTTAACACTCCTGCATTAAAAGGGAAGAGCTTTTTAATTAGCTATGGACTCTCCTATTTTAATCAACTCACAAGCGGAGTCCAGCTGTGACAGCCTTGACAGGCGAAGACTGGTGACGTTCCGACTGCTGACTTTCCTCCCCGAAACAAAAAAAAAAGAGAGAGGCCAGTGAATTTGCAATCTTGAGCACTTTAGCGAGATAGATGGGTTTTGAATTAAAGTGTAACAGCCTGTCTCTTTCCAGCTAGAAGACTATTTGCAGGAATTTTAATTGAGTTTTCTTAAATATACACAAGTTGTTATTACGTTATGGATGTCTGCTCTCTGTTGGAGAAAGGTAAAGAAGACACTGTAATAAGTCCTCCTGTATATCCTATTATTGCCTGATCTCAGTCACATCCCATTAGTGCATTAAAGCATTTGATTAGACTGGACGTTGTGCCAAAATGTGCAAAACGCAGCGTACTTGCTACTTCAATCAACTCGCTTCATCGACATCATTTGCTTCATCTTCCTTCACTTCCACCACTGACATCTTTCCTCTCGTCTTCCACCCCCGCAGTGGCTTTAAGCTCTTAAGCAAAAAGACAACAAACAAAGAAAGTGTAACAGAGGTTCTTGTTTCAGCCATTTGATGTAGCTGCCAGGCAGCCAGTGGGATGCTTTGAATTTAATTTCCTCTATTCACGATGCAGCTTTTATTTACATGACAAGACTGAACAGATTGCGTCGGCCTTGAAAAAGATAAATGAAAGGAGGGGGGAAAAAAACAAACTTGGACAAATTAAAGCAGATATTTGCCAGACAATTTAATGCAATTAAAACAGAGAGCTGTCAAGTACGTAATGTTGGTCCTCTTACTTCAACCACCAGTGACTTTTTGATCTTTTATTACACATAGGAGAGTGGCCTACTGTTAGACTATGATGTGCAATCTGCTCGCCTCTCATACTGTCATGCAAATACATTAGCTTAGGTGATGGGTCCCTTCACAGTACTCTCAGTGGACAACACTCATTAAACTAATTACACACTGAACCTAAACTGAGTGGAGCGTAATGAGGTATGTGAGATTCACAAGGAACTTGTGCTATTGGGAGCATGCAGTGGAAAATCGTGACACCACTATTCAACACCTGCCTGACACCACACATACAGCAAAACAATGCTTTTTCAGAACTATCTGAGTTGGTGTTTGGTTTATTTTGGCCTATCATGGCTGCTGGTGGCTAAAACATTCCAAAGCCTGATGGGTTTTTTGTGTGTAAGTTTAGAATTTCAGATTTTAAATGAAAAGTTCAACCTTTGGGAAATACTGGGTCCTGAGAGTCCACTCTAATCCACTCCACGCTATATATACAGCTTCATCCAGCAGTCTAAACCAGCTCAGTAGGAAGTTATAGAGTCAGCACTGCTGATCCAGTCACACAGACAAAAAGTTTCAGCATCCTCTGCTACAATAGCAGATAGGGTGTCATTTCAGTAGAGACCAAAGCCAAAACTGTACAGTATAACTGCAGGGAGACGCCGTAGTAAGATTCTTGCCACAATGCTGCCATTTTTACTGAAAGTAAGTGAAGGGCCTTTGAGTAAACTCTAAACCTTTTTCATTAGCTTGACATACTGAACTAGACAGACAGTGTAGGGTTTCAGGAGGATTCAGGAGGATCCACGAATGCAACACACACACACACACACACACACACACACACACAGGTTTGTGCAGATAT
>MDSQ01000308.1_pt1 | contig 11371 bp, 9 predicted proteins | sample 1008251 | NCBI WGS metagenome assembly MDSQ01 (sample SAMN05526597, study PRJNA338239) | gut metagenome | isolation source: Hindgut content | host: Naso unicornis | place: Saudi Arabia: Red Sea | collected 2016-05
ACTGCCAGCTTCTGATTTTCATTTGCAGACTGGAGCCAACATCGAGAAGCCTCCAGTGGAGGTCTGAGCCAAACAATTGTTCAGTATCTGCTGGTATTGGCAGTCTCACAGCATGGAACAGGGTTTGCTTTTTAAATGAAGTATGAATAACTGTATAACTATATTTTGACTTGAAGGCATAGAAGAGAGGGAAAAAAAAAAAGGGCAGACAATGATTTTAGATGAGACAAACAATTTTCATTCGATGCAAACAGCTGCAGCCTAACTTTTTGGCACAACAGGAATGTGGCGGCACATTCACATAAGAAACTGTTGAAAAGTGGCCAGATGCAGATAAGGTAGATTTCCTCTGACACCTCCCCGACCTGACAGAGGATCACCGCCTCTCGCCTCAGATAGGCATCAGATATTCATGGGCAAATGGAGTCTTAAATCTTTAAATCTCACTCGATCCCTCCCCTCGTCATACTGGCTTATTTTGCTTCTTATCCTGTCAACGCACAATGCAGCTGATGCCCAGTGTGAATACTTATTATTCCATAAATGATTGATACAGTAGCTCCGGTTTCACACAGTCTCAAGGATGTTACCATTGCAGAAATGTATAATATCAGAGAGGAATTTTAGAGAATGCAAAGACCTTCTGTTGTTGAATCATTGCTGTAAAAAGCTGATTTACTGTTTCCTCTCTGTTTCTTAGTTCACAGGAAAGAAAGCTCATGTTACAGTGACAAACCATAAAACGTGCACCACAACTGACTGGGTGGTAATTTCCCTGAAACAGCATTTAAAATAACCAAATCGGTGATGTCTTTCATTCACATTTATTTTATCATTTACTTTTTTACTTTTTGTAACGTTTGTGTTGAAGTGATAATACATGGGATTGGCACGTTAAGCCCTTTAAAAGAACATACCAGTGTTACTACATGTCAACGTGAACATCGGCCACATAGGTTACATAAACCTCACACATTTTTCCCAAAAAAGCTTTGTCTATGAGATATCTTGTTTGTTTACATTTTGTCCGTATTCAGTAAATGTCGCAGAAAATACCTGAAAACGTGTGACAATGTTAGTTAAAAAGGAAATGAGTGTAAAAATTATTCTTCATGCTAATATTTAAGTTAGGAAGGCAGCACTTTTTAGGAACTATTTTTCCAGGTGTAATAACTTTTGTCTCAGTAGCATCCCCCTCTCTTCTCTAGCAATTTTTGACCAAACACAGATGTTCCCCTCAGAGGAGTGAATTACCTTTACCTAGCAACTTGCCCTGTAGTGTTTCTATACCCTGTTTCAACATGAATGGCAGTGAATGGGGTTTAAAAATGCAGTCTGAGATCTACTAAATTATTCACATGGTTGTATTTCATCAACAACATTTGTAGAAGATAGGGTCGATCTCTGCTAGTGGTGAAAAGTCAAAAATAGACCGGTGTGCTCCTTTAAGTCCTTTAATGGTGAATGTGAGCAAAAAGATGCAGGATCTCTAGCTGTGACTTAAAGTTTTTGTGCTTTGAAAGGTTTCTAGGAAAGACAATTACAACATTAGTCTAAGCAAAAGAGGCTTCGCAGTGTGACTCCAGGCTTTGATGCTCATAGCAGAGAGAGGGAAAAGAGATCAGCATCAGCATTTGTCATTAAAAGTGTTAAATTTCCCTTGATACCACAGAAGAGCTCTGAGAAACAATTACCCCACACTTATGAGCTCACACACTTGAGGCAGAAGATGTTGGTATGTTTCAGTCCGTCGCAACCTTGGGCGATGGTGAAAAACCTACAGCCTCTTTTTTAATCTCACATTCAAAACACAGAGGCCCAAAGCTCAACATACGCAGGTGGGCGTTTGTGTTTGAAGGGTGGTCTGAGCACCAGACTGCACAGAGCCAAATAAATAACAACTTTCAGTCCGTATGAACTCACCCAGGATAAATCAGTCAAACAATAAAAGCTTTTTCCCTGAACTTCTCATATTAGCTGTTTAAAAAACCTCCAATCCAAGCATGCGTGGATCGGCCAAGCCTAATCGCGTCATTACTGATACTCTTCTTTCCGAGCTCCATCTTTTCTTATTTTCTCTCTTTCTTCTTTTCTCGTCTTTCCTTCTGTCTCGAAGCCAACAGCTGCATGTTGTTTCCTATATTTCTTTTTTAATCAACAATATTATTCCCATCTTCGGGCCTCTGGTGGCCTCACCATCTGTCACTTGCGTGAGACAAGAGGAAAGCAATTATTGAATCCTGGCTTTGAGGAGCGCTCGCCTTCATAAAAGTCCCTCATGCTTTCCAGTTTTTTCCTCCAGCGTTGCTTTCTCTCGCTGTTATCTGAGGAGCAAAGTGTGAAAGATAGGCCTAATGTTGAAAATGTTGATCACGAATTGGCGCCAGACCACTGAGGAAATACATTTAAAAGAATTCAGCAAAAAGTGACGTTGTGGCCTTTTATTTGCTGAGCAGATGCCAGGTTTATAAATCTGAGTTTGGATCCTGCTGCTGAGATTTGTATTCTTCTGTCCCTTGAGAAATTTTTGTGTTTGTTATAAATGTTACATCACTTCAAATGCTTTACTTTAATCAGCCAGTCTAAACCTGCCACTCTTAACCACATGAGTTTGCCTCCAAGTTGGACATCTCTGTTTATAAATGTTGTCATTTTCCTGGAGGACATCAAGGCAACACTGAATAGATTATCTGACTTGTCTGAGGATTTTTCGTAGAACTACATCAACCTTTGCGTACTGTAAAAGACACAGAGGCTTTTCATGCAAACAGGTGGCAGCGGGGAATACAAATCCAGGCAGTAACGGAGCAGAGGTCACTCTCTCATATGAGTTTCATTACACTCAATGAATTTTCCTCTAACCTTTTGCCATCAATGACTCCACCAGCCTTGGAAAGTAATTATTAACAGGCTGTGACAGCCCTAACCTCTGTGTGCCGGCTTCACACATGATGGGAGGCAATTAACAGCTGCTCATTACTGATGAGGTGAAGAAACAAGTGCACTCGCACACTGCTGCGCACATCTGCATGTACGTGCACATCTAAATGACATGGACAGATGTGAGTGTGCATGCATCCTTGCAGAATTGATCGTGAGAGGTATACTAACAACACACACACGCAGAGGATGCCTGGGCGCACGGGATAGCCCTCAGCGCTCTCTGACGGACACGTCGTTTGTGTAGAATTTAATGAGGGAACATGTACTCATCCCTCCACCTCAACGGGAGAGCTGTTACCTTTTGGTGTGACAAGATATTAAAAATTCACGCTGTTTTCTGCAGCGCTTTGAATAGTATGGCAGCATGCTCATTAGCATTTAAATGGGAAAAAGATAACGCGGCACTTCGCAGAGTCATACCTCCATCACAAAGCTGGCAGACAGAGAAGAAAAGTTGAATTGGGCCTTGAAAACTTTTGCTGTTTTAGACACTTGAGAGTGGATAGTTTATTATTAACAGATTATTACTAATATTGTGTCATTAGTATTATTTTAACTTTTTATGTCATCTGTAATATAACTGCCAGTGAAATGTAACTTTGGACAAATTTTTGGCAAAAAAGTGTTTTTTTTTGTTTGTTTTTTAAAATTGTTTTTTAAAGGAAGGCTGAATCATTTCCTCTGATGAGGCATCACAGGACCACACCAGTGTTACTATAGGTCATTGTCCTTTGTCAACATTGGCCACATAGGTTACATAAACCCAACACATTTTTCCCAAATAGCCTTATCTATTAGATATCGTGTTTGTTTACATTTTGTCCATATTCAATAAATGTTGCAGAAAGTAGCTGAATATGTGTGACAACATTAGTTAAGACGTGTGTGTGTAAAAATCCGTCTTCATGCTAATATTGAAGCCTGGAAGGCAGCACTTTTAAGGAAGTATTTTTCCAGATGTAATAACTTTTGTCTCAATGGCTCCCAGCTCCCCTCGCTCAGTGTTTTTTGACCAAATAAACACAGACTTCTCTTTAGAAGTGTGAATAACCTATACCTAGCAAGTTTCTTGTGTCCTATAGAGTTTCTATACCTATTTCAACATGCATGGCAGTGAATGTGGATTAAAAATGCAGTCTGAGATCAACTTCGTTTACACACGGTCAGTTTTAACAATAGCATTTTTAGAAGATGGGGAGATCTCTGCTTATGATGAGAAATCAAAAATAGACTGGTATGGTGCTATAAAGTCCACATCATGTTTAATGTGAATTATCAGCAGTGATGTACAAAGATCTAAAGGGGTGTTTTGCTTCATGTACTCAGTAGCAAAACAAAAAACAAGTTGATTGAATGTAAAATCTCAAATCAAAATGCTAAAACTGAGGTCTGGTTTTGTTGGAGCAGTTGCAGAAATTCAGTATAATTTCTGTAGTTTTAGAGCCACAATTCAGTGTTCTCTCCTAAAATAATAAATGGAGCGATTCTTGTTTATTATTCTTCAAGTACATTCATGCCTGTAGGAGACATTGCCCCACTGTTTGGAGATTCCCATTCATGCCGCATACTGTTAGTTACTGGGTGAACCAGAACTAGAAAAATACTTTGGATATTTTACTATTTTTGTTGGCCTGGTATAATGGTAGCAATGTTGACTTTAACAATGAAATAGTCAACTGTATCTTCCACTGTAAAGCTAAAACAATAGCCTCTCTGTAATGCTAATAAACGTAGATGGAAAATATAATGTCTTGTGATTGAATTTGTATCCAGCTAAACATTTATGCTTTGATGTAAATTCTTTTAAGCTTGTTCTTTTCCTTCCTCGATAACTACAACATGCCTTCTGAGCTTCACCCTTAAGATAAATGGCACTCCTCTCTTCATGCATGTTGTTCTCATTCAGATCTTACTGTGTTTGGCTGGTTGTCATTTTTCTGCGCATATTTGTTCCTCAGTCTTTTGTCACAGAAGCTGACTGTGACTCAGCTGGAGCTTTTGCGAAGCTAAAAATGGGACAGCTGCCTTTTTTAAAGTGACACAAGTTTGTCTCATTGTATCTTGCTCCCATGTCTCTGCTTGGGAACAGAGGGAAGGCAGGCAGCTGTGGTGGGATGATTTGGTATGAATTAAAGCTGTTTCCTAACAGGCTCCACAGGGTCTGATCCTGTCCCCTGCTTGTCTGGTGGATTCTCGCCCCCAATATCAACCAGAAGCAAAAGCACATATCACATTACATCAGCTCTTTTTTCTCCTTGTCTTTTTGTTCTTCCCATATAATGTACTGCAAATAATAACAATGGTTTTATATTTGGCATGACTTTGTGGTTGAAGGTGCCCCTGCCTTGCTGCCTGTGGTCAGCTGAGGGGGTTTGCGTAAAAGTTTTCCCATGCAGTGTTGTACGGCATGGGCCTCCTGAGGGCTCAGTCTGTCAGTGTCATTCTTCATCGCCATCCAGCCGCAGGTCTCTGGCCAGAGAGAGACTGAGGACGGCAAGAGGAAATGACTATGCTTTTTGTTTTACAATGCACTCAAAAGTGGTCAGCTTTTGTAGTAGAACTCGATCTAATGTAGTCTGTGGTCTGATAGAGAAATAGATGGGACTTTTTGCCAAAGCCTATTTCTTTAAGTATTGTACAAGAGTCAAACCTCTCAATATGTAGGCCACAATTTTCTCTTTTCCCTGCTTTTTTCTGCAAAATGTTTCAGCAACTGATAAATTAAGAAAATAGATATTGGCTTCAAGACAACACTTTGACTTCCTAACAAAACACAATGCAGAACAGATATCTTTCTTTCCCCTTCTCCCCCCATTATTTCTCTTCTTCATCTTTCTACTGTTTATATGGAAACAAATGTTAATTTAACAAAGGACAAGAACAATGGAGATAGTAAGTGAGCATGCAGATTTAGCGGGTGTTATCTTCTCCACTCACTTCTTATCAACCCATGACTGTAGGGATGGAGATGTTCGTTGGCCAGTCTACAACTTTAGTGCAAACTGAAATATCCAAACAGCCTTGGATTCACTTTTGTGGACCCCAGAAGATGAATCCTAATTGAATTGTGTTATTGTGAGGATCTTGTTTATGATTTTGAGTTAAAGTGTCTCAGCAGACATCCAGGGATTATTGTGGAATCTGGCTCATAAGTGTGGGATGACTAAAAGTCCCTGTAGTGATTTTTTCGTCTATTGTCATCATCAGGTTAAAATATTTTTACCTGTACTATGTTTGAGCTAATCAGCAAACGTAAGCATGCTAAAATAATAAACTAAGATAAAACTGAATTTTTTAAAAAAATAAAAAATTACAGTTGCTCCAGCATGTGAGCATCGTTATCTCACGTTGGCATTTAGCTAAAAGCACAACTGTGCCTAAGTAGCCTTACAGATCTGCCAGCAGCCGTAGGATCTCATATTTGTTTCCAATCTACAAACTACAAGGACGCGAATGTGTGTACTCATGTGGGGCTAAAAGTTTTAAACTACAGTGTTCAAAAGGTAAATTTACGATTCTGGTCTTTAATTTTCCTTCCCTTGCAACGACTCTGGATGGACTCTCCCGAGCCCCTTGTCCTTCACCCTTCCCCTCGCACCCTCCACCCCCTCCCCTCTCTCCCCATCTCATCCTCCTGTCATCACTCGCTCTGATGAGGCCGTGAAACAGGTGGCTGGAGAATTCAAAATGACATAGGAGAGATGGCAACCAAACCGTTGTGTGTGTGTGGAAGGGAAACAGAGAGGGATTTTGCATGTGTGTTCATGAGAGACAGAAGAAGAAAGGACGGGGTCGCGCCCAAGAAAAACAATAACAAACAAGAGACAAATTAGGTTATTTGGTCTTTTTTCTGATGAGTTCTGCAGCCACTACCACATTTCTTCTTTTGTTCTCTCTCAGTTTCTTCAGAATCCCTTTAATGCCCAGACTGTCAGCCTGTTGCCAGAATACACCTAAATCAAATTAAGTTAATGAAACCCATCTTGAGTCACAGATGAAGAGCTACAAGCAGTAACAGATTGGATGGTTTATACAAGACAAAAGCATTTATGACTGCAGTATAATACAGTTCAGTTGAGACAGATATAGTAACTTGCAATTACAAGAAGTAATACTTTCTATAAAACATCTTAAACACATCAAATAGTGGCCTAGAAGAAATGTTTTCTCAACTCTCCAGAGGGATGCCCTGACATCTGTTCCCAGATTTTCCAGCAGCACTTGTGCTGTAACAGATCCTATAGTAAGTGGTCTGGAGACAGTATGACATAGAAAGCATGTATTCCAAACTCTGTCTTTCTCTGTGGCTTAGTTCCCAATTTAATTAACTGTGAAAATGTTGTCGGAGGGATGTCACAACTGTCAGTGGCTCCCCACTCAATCCCAGAAGAAAGTCCCTTGGTCTTATCACCGTCTGCTTTCCCATAAGCGCTCAAGTTACCAATCAATCTCACACATTTCACAAAAACTCTGTTCACAGGATTGTTGTTTAGTTATTCAGTCATGTTCCAAGTAAGGCTTAGAACAAAGGATTAATATACAGTGAAACCAAAGCAAAAAATTCTAACACTTTTAAGACACCAAACCAGTTATATTACAGCCTGGTATGACCACATGTTGACAGTTCTATGGTCAATTACTTGAGACAGCATGCAGACCCCAACAGGCAAATGGGCACATCTGGACCCTAATTCTGCAAAAGAAGCAAAGCAGTTGTGACAGCAGTTGCCAGCCACAAAGTAAGCTAACCTCATCTTGTTCTTTATGTGAAGTTGACCAAGAGATAATTTACTCCGTATTTCCTGTTGTCCACTTTTATGAAATGGACTGAGACTGTGTTTGTGTGAAAATTCCTTCATTCTGTTCCTTGACACATAAACAAAGACAGATGTTTTATTGTCTGAGACCACATGAATAACAGCTTTCAAGTTGTGTAATAATTGCTAAAAGAATTGGGCAATTCTTCAAGCAGCCAAAATCCCACCCTCTGCTAGCTTGTACAGAAACGTAGTCTCTAATTGGTTTCATCCTCGTCTCACCAACTCTGAGGATTATTTTAAAGATGTGTGACAGAGGTTGCTCAACCTCCCAGCAGGATGTGTTTTTGATGCAAACCAACAGGCCAGTCAGTTCAGCCAAGACTTAGATGCTCCAGCAGTATTTTTCCTGGGCATATGATGGCGTCCACATTAGCACATGCACTCAAAGGAAAGCTGTCAGATTCAACTGTTGAATAAATACTCGCCTCCACAAACATAGAGGCCGTTACACAATATAAACTGTTCTGCATCTCTCGTGCATCTTGTACTGACTGTAAGGACATTTAAATATGCTGTTATACAAAGTTGACAAGCTCATTTTCAAAGTAAAATGGGCTGTTACTGAAAACAATACTGCACTCAACAGACAGAAGCTCCTGACAGGCTGGTGTTCAGTTTGACATGTTCGTTCTGTTTTTGTTGGAGGTTTTAACATGACTTCCTTTTCTGAGACATTTTAACGGACACACTGAACGGCTTCCAGACACACTACACGTTGTACTCATACATACATAGACACACAGTCACTCTCACTCTGTACCTTAAAGCAGCAACACATGTAGACGCAATCTGATTGGAACAGAGGAGGCGATTAGACAGACAGCCCAGGGAGAGGTGGCGCCTGTCATGTGGAATGGATCTCATTAAAAGTATGCCCCAGGTCACACTTTGATGGACAGGGAGACGTCAGTCATCTGCCAACTAGATTAGAAGAGACCGAAGCCCCTGTCCTTCCTCTCTGCCCCTTGAGAGCCTGTAGCATACCAAGTGGGTCCAGACAGGCTCTTATGTGTGCCCCGCAGCCTCCGTCAAACCTCTCACCTCTGGCTTGCCAATCACAGAAACAAACCAGCTTGTCTACCTCCAATCTGAATAGAAAAACCCACCTGCTGTGTCAAAAGGCAGGTGGTAGCAGACCTTTTCTTTTTCACCATCTCCCTGGTGTACGAGATTGTTTTGCAGTCTCAAAGGCCATTTCCCCTTTGCCCTGTCCTGGTGTATTTGTATGAAAAAGAGCCTGAATCCAGACACTTTGCTGGGAGTTAAACAAGCTTTGGTGAAAACCTGATATTTAAACTCACAAACTAAACTGCTAAAACCTACAGCTTTCCTTCACACAGACCCAGTTAATTAAGGTAACCAACAACATTTTTGCGGCGCTACAATGGTTGAAAAAAGACCAAAATTGTAGTTAACTCTGACAAAATTTGTTACGTTTGTTAATTCTGACAAAGTTGATTGGTAATTCTAGCAGATCTCACTCTGTTATTTGTGAGGGAAGTTTTCGGATAGTATCTCAACACAGGTCTGCACTCTGCAAATACCATGAGCTCTCGCTGGTCTCATCTCATGCCGCCACACAAGCCTCATATGGTGGTTGTGTATGTATGCACTTGAACGTGGTTCTTATCTCAGAAGCTACAGTAAACACTGAGGCTAAAGGCGTTTTTTGACCAAACAGTTCTAGCAACTTTTTGAGAGGAACTGTCGACTGGGTAGTTCCTGGGGAACTAAACTAACTAAACTAAGCTGTTTTTCTGTTGGCATTCATATCGCAAATAGGAACCCCTCAAGGCAATGTTAACTGGCCGGCAGTTGGTATACTAACGGCAATTCCACGTGACTTACAACAACGACAAAACAACAACAAATGAAAGCTACTGCATTACCGATCTACGTTTTTGTTTAGGTGGCAATAATGTACCATGAATCTTGTGCTGACCACCATTAAATCTCAGAGAAGATACAACGACAAAAAAACGATCATCTTGTTGCGAGCTCTGGTTTGATAAAAAAAATTCAAAAATGGAATTTGTCTGTGTTGGTTCTTGAGTTCAACCATTCAACTTACACTTTCATCGCTGTAGTTCCTATGGTGCTGCGAAAGTACCTACTCTGGAGATAGAGCTAAAAAAGTTCCTCAAAAAGTAACTCTAAGAACTGCGATAGTTCACGTTTCCTGCAGTGGAGGATCTTGGAACATAGATTTATGGCTCTCGCAGACTGAAAATGCCTTGTGATGTTTTTCAAAACAACCTTCAGACGAGCAGTATAGACGCATTTTATGGTTTTATTATGTTTTTTTTTTATGTTTGAAAAATGGTCAATTCAATACAATTGTTTGGGAAATAACTGCGATGCCTTTTCTCCTGTGAAACTCCAGCAGTGTTTTGTGGACTAAAAAACTAAAAAAAGACCCAATCTGACCTATTTTAATGACTGAAGTTTTATTTCTGGGTGAACTATCCCTTTAAAAGACAGGGAAAAAAAGTGAGGATCTACATTAAAAGAAAGAGTTCGATATTCTAGAAAATACGTTTATTGGCCTTCTGTCTGTACAATAGAGCTGAAGTGAAAGCAGACAAAAGTGAGAAACCACTGACATTTGAAACCATACTAAGAACTGAATTACAGCTTTGGGAAAGATCCCCTCTCAGCTTTATGCCTTATGCTTGTTTCATAGAAAAGGACATAAATTTTTTGAAAGTTAAGGTTTGCAGAGCCATGAGGGGCTGGGGTGGGGGGTTTGGGTTAACGCTGACATATCTGAAACAACAGCAGGACAGAAAGGACTAAACTCTGTATTGACAATTACTAATAGCAATGTAATATGAGATATAAATGCACTTCATTAGAAAGCTATTCACTTTCTCCCTATGTTTTATCATCTTACAGAATGGTAGAACATTTGCTGTAATCATACAGTGACCCACTGTTTATCCCGACATTCCCAAGAGTTCATGTCTCCAGCAATAGACCTGTGGCATGATGCCCAGGACAGGGGGCATGGACGGCTCACTTTGACAAGCATGCTAGTCAAGGCTACGCTAGCTTCACTCAAAGTAGATCAGGATTCCCAACAATCTCTGACATGTGGGCTGACGTATTACAAAGTCCATTTGAATTACGTCTAAATTCTGCGGCTGGTAAAATTGAGAAATAGTTCTGGCAAAAGGAATCGCAAGAATTTCCATCTCTTGGGGAGCTGTGTGAAGTCTGACAAAGTGCCTCAAGTGATGTCACATGAGTCAGCATTGTTTGGGATTAAGATTCAGGAGACAGAGGTGAACTTACCAGACCTCTGTAGCATGCTCATTATCTCTGCTGAAGGCTTTAGGCTAGATTAGCAGCTGCTGGCAGAACGCACCCCAACTTCAGACTGAGCTATTGGCAACCGAGTTGCATTCTGGGTAATGCAGGCCCAGGTTTAACAAGGAAGGTGAATACGTGGAATTAAAAGGTGGTATCTCTGATTCTGCTGCATAAATTTTGATTTTAACGGTGTTATAATGCAGAATATAACACAAATGTGATTTATGACAGGCACAAATCTAGATTGAACTATAAAAAATTTAGGCTAATATTACATACATGTTCCATTTTCAAGA
>MDSQ01000309.1_pt1 | contig 11363 bp, 8 predicted proteins | sample 1008251 | NCBI WGS metagenome assembly MDSQ01 (sample SAMN05526597, study PRJNA338239) | gut metagenome | isolation source: Hindgut content | host: Naso unicornis | place: Saudi Arabia: Red Sea | collected 2016-05
ACTGAAAAAAAAAAAAACAAACATCCTCCCAGGACAAAAGACTTTCAGTAAACAACCTAACACTTACATAAAGGAATCAGCATCGCAGGCATTGCTTGCTGCTGCAAATACAAAATACTGTCAGAAGTGATAGACCAAATTGTGTTTGTTTCACTTAAAATCTAAACCCAGAGTCCACTTCAAAGCTTTTTTTACACTTCGTTTTGGTGGCTGTAGAATACTCAGCAAACAGAAAAACTCCATAAGCTGACAAAGATCATGTGATGGGCCAGAAAACACTGGAAAAAGACACTAACTGAACCTTGAGAATTTTTTTTCGCCAAACTATAGTTTCAAAGAAAAACAGTAAACTTTCGTAATTTTCCATTCCTTGTTTGCTGCACATCCTTGATGGCCAGCAGCAGCTTCTCCCTACCTCCATCTCCCATAGACAGTCTCTTCACAACCAGAGCTGGGTAAGGCAGCTCACACTCGAGTGTTGAGTTCCCTGCATCCGCTGAGCAGAAGTTCAGGTTGTAGGAGAGGGTGCTCTGGTTTGGGGTGAAGGTCCGACAGAGAGGCGGGCTCCTGCTCGGCCTCTCATTTTCAGACTGCGTGGACTGAGGTCCTCGTGTGAATGTGAAGTAAGGGGAGTCTTTGGACTGACCTGTGGGTGTCGAGCAATACCTCTGCCATGTCTTAGCTTGTCTCAAGTCACTCCCATCAGCACCTCTCCTCTCTCCCAGAGTGCTAGTGATAGTGTATGTGACGTTAGCTGGCGTTGAAGAATTGCATGCTGGAGTGAGAGGGGTGGACAGCGGGACTGAGGGACCCATGCTGCTTCTCTGGGATGCTGCAGGGCTCGGCATACCCATACCCATCCCCTTCCCCTTCTCCTTCTCCCTCACTCTCTCCTTTCCTCTACCCCCCTCGTCTCTGTGGAGGGCCCCCTTTTTCAGGATGGCTTCAAGGTTGTGCCTCAGGCCACACTGCGGGCTGTCGTAATTGCTGGAGGAGAGTTTGGGAATCTGGAAAGGTGAATTGGGCTCTCGGTCACCACGCCACTGAATGGTCTGTAGTTTCCGGCAGATGCTGTCCACGGGGTTGTGGCGACGACTCGACTGGGGCGTGTAATAGTCCATGCTGCTGGTGGATGGGCTGCGAGGTTCGATTCCTGGCTAGAGGAGAGGCTGAAGTCTGGGGAGAGACCAGCAGAAAACATTTCAATTAATTGCATGAAAAGTGTGTCAAATTAAAAGAAAAGAACATAGAGACATACATAAAAAGAACGCTGAACTCTATGGTTATTCTACTGTTGGACAACCAACACATGATGTACTTATAACTGGCACATTCAGTCTGTGTGTAGGACTATTTTTCCTGGTTGTTTCAAGATTCAGTAGTTATCACAGTGAGTAGTTCTTGTGTTGATGACTGTAAAAAAAAAACAGGAGCCAAGGAAGGAAGCATTAGAGGATAGACAAATAACGAGGAACAGGAAGGATATCAAATTATAACCTTCCTAACCACACATATTAATTAATTTAGGACCAAACTACCTGACTAGTTCATGACTGGAGCTTCCACAGAAGTAACTGTAACGTTACATGCAAACCACGCCAAACGTTTTTAGGTTTTAGTTTCAAAATTTAAATCCTGGTGTCACAATGCGGAAGGATTAAAGTAAGTGATTTCAAAATCAAAGCACTACCTACTAAGGCTCCAGGTGTGCAAACGAGATAACGTTAATTAATTCAAAGTTTGCCTACGAATTGTAAACACAGCAACGGCAGCACTTACTTAAAATATCAAATTTAATCGACAATTACTCGCCGCAGTTGAAATAAAATAAAATTTGATATCACAATTACCTAAATATTTGAAAATATCAGCTACTCTTGTTCCCCAAAGCTAACGCTGAACAAATAACTTATGAAAATAAAACACCTAAAAAAAGCCACACGACCAAGAACATTTTTTCAAGTGCATCGAGCGCAAATTTATATCCATAAAAACGTACGCACCTGTCCGCCATGACTAAGGAAACCCACCTTCTGCTTTACTCTAAAACAGCCTGTATTAGAGTTTTGTTGGCGCGGAAAGCTTCCGCGAGCCAATATCCACGACGAAATGTTTGGCCAACGGTCCAGTCACATACGGAGAGCACGCGCAGGTAATGGGAAGCTCACAGCACTCGAAACAGAAAAGAGTTAAAAATCTCGGCGGGTGTTCACGACTCTAAAAATGAGCCAGCACCGCCATCCTGCGGCTAGAAGTGGACACTGCACTCAAATAAGAGCCTACAATTTAATGTTTATTGAGCGGTAAGTTGGTTCTACATTTAAAAGTTTGGAGTTCTATTAAGAAGAAGAAGAAGAAGACGTGGAAGAATAGGAAGAAGAAGAAGAAAAACAGGAAAAAGAAGAAGAAGAAAAAGAAGACACAAAAAGAGCAAATAATTATGCCACAAATCCACAATGTTACCTCATAATAGCTAACTTCCATCACGTCAAGGGCGTTGAAACATTTATTGAGTGAATCTGGATGATTGGTGTCGTGACCCGTCATGACTGCGTACGAGTGGGACCTGCTCGCATTAAGCGGTTTAGCAAGGGGAAGGTGCACAACCGGTTTAAATTTCATCACTGCTACCTTTGGGTCAGACGTCTCTCTCTTCTCTGAAGGTAAACTATACAACAATATTGTTCATTATTGATAATCATGCGATAAATATTGGTGACACGGGCTATGCTTAAACCTAGAAATTAGTTCAAGTACATAGTATTGATAGTCTTTATTTTAAAAAAAGAAAAAATCTGTATGTCCCCTAGTTATCTCTGTTTATACCAGCATTAAAAAACATGTGATCGATGTGGTAGTAAACACAACAGTTGATACGCTTAGGCCAAATATTATAGAGAAAGAGCATTATATTATCAGGAAAAATTTGTCAAACATTGTCTGTTTGCAGTATGATCTTATAAGAAAATAAGTGACTTTTTGTTTCAGCCTGTTCAGCCCCCTCCTAGCTCACCTTTCTTATGCAAACAAAACACAATGGTATGCAGTTATTTATACGTAGTACACGTTTAAAAGTTTGTTGTTCAACAAAGAGAGTTCACCTTTAAGGTCTATTTTGTTTTTGTTACAAAATTTCAAAATTAATTTAAGCTGTTTCTTTAAGGAAAGCAGCTACATGTCCACCACCCCAATGGCTGACAACAGTATTCCAAGCTTTAAGGTACTCAAACGAACTGATGTGTAGAATTTAGAGTGTGCTAGATGCTAGGAAAGACCAGTCTAACTTGCTTCACCTACCCTCAGTAGCTGCTCCACCTGCAGCATCTTGATGACTCCTTGGCTTCGTGACACCTAAAAATCCGCCCTGTTGCTCCACATAGACAGTATTTCAGCGCTGCTTCTTGTCCTCATGTTGCCAAGAGCAGCACTGAAAGGCCCCAAGAGCTGCAGTCATTCAACAGTGTTCTTATTTTGACAACAAAACACATGAAAAATAATCAAATGACTATTCCAGTGCCTGTAAAAGTCCACTTGCTATTACTGTAGCAAGCCTAAGATGTTTGACTCAGCTCTCGACCCGTCCATGTTGTTGCCATTTTTGCAGGGTAGAGACACAACCAGTGTCCAGTGTCGTCCTCCTCCTCCTGGAGCAGTCTCCTCAGCAGAATCCACTTTCCCAGCTCACGCTAAGTAGCTGGAGCTTTGCTTGTTTTCTGACCCTGAACACCTGAGTAGCAGACAGCTGCAGGCTCAGGTGGAGATTAGGGCGGACATTTACAGACACAAGGATGAGTGCTGGCTTTGGTTTGGAGAATGTGGATAAACAGCAGCGGTAAAGGCATGTTTTTAAAAAATCTTAAAGCAAGGAGGTTAATATGTAAACAGACATTTGGTGTAAGGGTAATATAAAAATTTAGTTTAAAAAAAATGTGCACTTTCACACTGTGTTGTGCTGCGGTGCTCACCACTTTCTCATACTGTAATCTGGGATTAGGACGCAGGCAACCTTTTCCACTAGGGGGGAAGGGATGAAGAGCCAGTTTAATCCCAGCCAGCTGGAACGGATAGCTAACTGCACAGCAGACCAGACAGAGATGTCTCTTTGAAGGAGGGATCACATAACTCAGTCTTGCAGAACAGCAGGAAAGAACAGCATTTGTTCTTGATAAATATGACACATATTCCTCAACCTGCTGTCACTTTTGCACCATAATTCAATAGGGAGACAGAGACTGAATGACTCAGATTAAAGCCCTTTCACTGCTAATATGATGTTGTTGTATTTCATATGTAACCATGACCTTTAACCTCTAAATTGAGTGGTATAGTAAGGCTGCTTCAATGCAGTTATGTATTAACTATCACCCTCTTTTAAGGATTACAGTTTCTTTCTACTCATCTTACTCGCCCTTATGTAAGCCCTTATGTTTTAGTGTCACAGGTCTGCTGTCTAGTTTTGCTGCAGTATGATCACTAAGGTGAACTTTGGCTTCATCTCTAAACTAGCTTGTCATGTTTTAGATGTAACAGCACCCTCTACTGGTCAAATATAGACTGAGTAACAGTTAGAATTTTGAAAATGCATTTCCTGCAGAAAATTTGTGTGAATGCTGTAATGTATTGCACTGAAATGCTGAAAGAATTCTATCAGAGTTGAAAGAATAATACACTACCGAAAGAAGCTAAGAGCAGAAAACAATCAGATTTACCCTGAAATGTCACCTTTTTTCTCTGCTGTTCTCGTCTTTGTGTCTTTAACCAGGCGGCTGACTTGGTTATCAGTCTTTCCTCTACTTTGAAGTCCAAACCGAAAGTGTTTGACTTCGGGAGCGTCTTCACTGACCACATGCTGACCATAGAGTGGAGTGCAGCAGAGGGCTGGCAGGCTCCGCTCATCAAGCCCTTTGAGAACCTGTCACTCCACCCGGGCTGCTCCTCACTACACTATGGCATACAGGTACACTGACCAGGCAGGACTGAACTATAGGCTTACCTAACGATATGTACTTTTTCTTAATTTATAAGGATTTACTTCCCATCTCTTGGTTTTAATTCTTGGTTTACGGTGAAAGAGCTGAGCTGTCACCTGGATGACAGACACCAAGATGCTGAGCCAGGCAGGCAGAGTTCTCAGAGGGATATGAACCTAAAGCACGGGTCAATGCATGATAAGTCAGAGCTCAAGTTAATGTGACGAAAATACTGAGAAGAACTTTGGTTTGGCTGTGGTGTTATTACCACAATAGTGAAGTAAATAAGCTAGCGGAAAAGGGAGCATAGAGTCAGGCTATATGTATGCGGTCTGTAATTTCCCAATCATTTCGTTGTTGTCATAAATAACTGTGTAGAAAGAACTGATCCCTCTGATAAAGTGATGAATCTGAAGAAAGTATAATTAACCATCGAATGATTGAAATGTACAAATACGATGGTTGCAAGTAATCTGAACCCTGTTTGGTGTCTGGGTTAGGTTGTTAAGGGTGGATAAGTAAAGGACTGTCTTGATCTCAGTATTTGTTGCCTCAGAATGGTCCTAATCTCAACTTCATGGTCAGAAAACCCTCCTACAGGTTTTTTTTTTAACAATATTTTTTAATTGAAGTTTCAAGTGCATATCAAACTTCATGTCGAATATACAAACATTTTCATTTATATCCCCTCGAACAGCCACTCATTCACACAGACAAAGAAAAAGAATAAATAAAATGGACAGTGACAACAGACATCAAACTAATGGAGTAAAATAAATAAATAAGAATAAGATGGAACAAAATTATTAAAATAAAATAAAAGAAATATAAAAATAAAATAAAAGGCAGGATCATTTCATAACCTGTTATTCAGTCAGTGTTATCCGTTTCATTGGTCAAGAATGACATAAATGATTCCCAAATACAAGCAAACTCCTCCTGTTTACCTTTAACAATGTATGTCAGTCTCTCCAATCCAAGACAAGTCATCAACTCCTTCTTCCATATTGCCAGTGATAGTGGTTCTACATTTTTCCAATATAGTGCAATCACTCTCCTTGCATGGAGAAGTCCAAAGTCAATCATTTTCGATTGCTTCGTTGTTCTGATGGAGTCCTTGGGGTATATTCCAAGTATACAGATTGTTGACATCAAAGGAATGTTACACTTAACCATCCGTGATAAACATTTAACTACATTTTCCCAAAATACCAAAATCTTGGAGCATTCCCATAGGCAGTGAAACCAAAGTTCCCTTTTCAGTCAGACATTTAACACAAACATCAGGGATGTTAGGGGAGATATGGTGAAGTTTTGCAGGGGTTATATAAACCCTCATTAACCACTTATACTGAATCCATTTTAATCTTGTGTTAATTGAATTCTTTTGCGCTTTTAAACATGCTCTTCCCCAATCTTCTTCACTAATATCTTCTTGTGTGTCTGTTCTCCAAGCATTTAATTTATCTGATGCTGATTCTGTTGAATACTAAAAGGTTATAGAATCTAGATATGTGTTTTTTACCATTCAAATTTTTAATCACCGTTTCCTCAATAATCGATAGCGGGGGTGTGGACATGAATGTCTTATATTTTGATGCTATAAAGCTTCTTAATTGCAAATATTTGAAAAAATGTTTTTGAGGAACTCCTTACTTATGACAAAGCTGATCAAATCTGAGAAGGGTACCTTCAAAATAAAGGTCCGAAACCGTCCCAATTCCTTTCTCTGCCCATAATTTGAATCCCCCATCCAATCTACCAGGTTTGAATTGTCTATTGCCCCAGATAGGAGTAAATTTTGACAAAGTTATTGTTTCATCAACAAAGTTATGTGCTGCATACCATACTGATATTGTATTTTTTACAAAAGGGTTTCTTGTCTGTTTTTTCAGTGTCTTAATATTTGAGGAATATAAATACTGCTTTATGGGCAGATCTGACACTGATTTTTTTTAAATATTTACCCAAGCAGGTGGTGTGGATGAAGAAAAATAGTACATTGCAGAACTTAATTGGGTAGCCCAGTAATACCATTTCGGGTTTGGGACCCGAAGTCCTCCCCTTTCATAGGGTAAAAATAATAACTTGAGCTGAAGTCTACCCTTTCTGTTGTTCCAAATGAACTGGCTAAATATACTATCAATTTTTTTATAGAAGTTACTTGGTAATGGAAGTGGGAGTGCTTGGAAAAGATATATAAATTTGGGTATAATAGACATTTTAATAAGATTTATACGACCAATCATTGATATTGGCAATTCAGACCACCGGTCCAACTTCTCTGTCACTTTGTCTACCAGAGGGTTATAGTTTATAGGGACAATGTTGCCAAGGTTTGGGGCTATCTTAATACCCAGATATTTAAATCCATCTTGCGTGGCCATAAATGGTGTATTTATTTTGGGATTGCGTCTTTCTCCTTCATTTAGAAATAACAATACTGACTTAGATTTGTTTATTCTGTATCCAGAAAACTTGCCAAAGTTTTTGAGTAAAGTAACCAAATTTGGAATACTGTTCCTCAAAAAATGATATAATCAGCATTTAATGCTATATGATGCTCTATGTCCCAAATCCTGATGCCGGATATATTCCTACATGTCCTTGCTGCGATCACGAGGGTTTCTATTGCTAAAGTGAAAAGCAGAGGAGACAAAGGGCAGCCTTGCCTGGTTGAGCGTTGTGAACTGAAAGGTTTAGAAATTGTATTATTAGTCAATATTTCTGCTGTTGGGTTTGTGTACAGTAATTTTATCCATTTGAGAAATGTTTCTCCTAGACCATATCTAGGCAGTAGATCGAAAAGGTATTTCCATTTTATTCTATTGAATGCTTGGCTAGCATCAACTGACAACATTGCAGTGTCTTTGGCATTATTTTTCTCATACAGTACATTTAAAACTCTCCTGATGTTATGGAAGCCTTGCCGTTGTAATACAAAACCATCCTGATCATTACTGACCAAATGAGGAAGATATTGTTCTAATCTTACAGAGAGAGCTTTGCATAATATTTTTGTATCGCATCCCATTAAACTAATGGGCCTGAAAGATGATCAACTGGTAGGCGATTTGTCAGGTTTTAATATCACAGTTATCATAGCTAATCTTAACGATGGTGGAAGAGTTCCTGTTTTATATGATTCGTTAAACATATCTAATAAAGGTTGCGCAAGTTTCTGTTTCAACTTCTTATAAAACTCTATAGGTATCCCGTCGGGACCAGGTGCTTTCCCACTGTTCATGCTGCTCATGGCGTCATAAAGATCCTCAACTGTTAATGCCCTGTCCAGTGCTTCCTTTTCATCTTCAGATAAGCTCTGGAACTGTAGCTGATAGAGAAATGCTTGTTGGTGTGTAGCTCCTGCATATTCTGATTTGTATAACAGTTCATAAAAGTTTCTGAAGGTAGCATTAATTTCAATTGGGTCTGTTGTTAAATCGCCTGACATTGTCTTTATACTGTTAATTGTTCTTTTGGCTTGCATTTTCTTAACCTGCCAAGCCAGTAATTTGCTTGGCTTTTCACCCTGATCATAGTACGCTTGCTTGGTCCATAAGAGATTTTTAGCAACTTTGTCAGTTGTTAGTTTATTGTATTCAGTTCTCATTACTTTTAATTGTTGTTGTTTGTCCTCGTCATTATTCTCATAAAGATCTAATTCTAGTGTTTTAATCTGTCTTTCCAATGTTTGTATTTCCTTTTTGTACTGTCTAGTCTTTGAGCTTGTATACTTAATCATTTCTCCCCTTATATGTGCTTTGAATGCTTCCCACCTTACACTGGTGGATGTTTTATCCATGTCTAGTAGGAAATAGTTATCTATGCAGGCTCCTATGAATTTAAGAAAGGATGGATCTTGTAACCAGTATACCTGGAACCTCCATCTTGGAGAATGTTGAGAAAATATGCCTAAGCATATTTCCATTGAGGCAGCTGCATGATCACTAATCACTATGCTGTCATACCAGCAGTTTGTGACATTAATAAGCAGTTCAACAGATATTAGGAAATAGTCAATACGTGAATACGTTTTATAAGTAACAGAGTGACAGGAAAATTCTTTTTTGTTTGGATTTTGTTTCCTCCATACATCGACTAGTCTTAGATCTTTTATGAATTCAGTCAGCTTTTTCCTTGTCTGTATGTGCGAGGTATCAGTTCCGGTAAGTTGAACCATTACTAGGTCTAACGTACAATTAAAGTCCCCCCCAAAAATATAGAGACCTTCTAAGGTGGACACAGTCAACAGTAATTTTTCAAAGAAAGACGGCATGTCCTCGTTAGGACCATAAATATTAATTAGGTTAACTTTACGTGACATAAAGTTTCCTTGTGCAATCACATATCTACCAGTTGGATCTTGAATAGTATGAGTAATTTGGAATGGAATTGACTTGTGTACGAGGATAGCAACACCTCAAGCATAATTATTATAAGAAGAATAAATCACTTGGCCTGACCATCTTTTTTTCAGACAAGGTATGTCAGAGGCCATCAAATGGGTTTCTTGTAAGAAAACAATTTTAGACCCGAGATGTTTCAACCTATTTATAACTTGTTTCAATTTAGTCAATTTTCTAAGCCCCCTAACATTCCAACGAGTGATCTTAATTTCGGAATTATTCACAGACATAGTTTTTTGCCATCGATAACATCTTCTGATATCCTGATGAGGTTATAAATGTTGCTGATTCTGCCAAAACCATACACAAAAATATAACACCCACTGGAGGGGAAAAGAAAAACAACAAGAACAACTAGAACAGTGATAACCAAAACGAGAAAAAATCCAATCCCACCCCCTGGCATTTCCCACTGAAATGCTTTCCCACACCCCCTTTAATAAACCAGCTCTGGAGGATGCTGATCCACTAATGCTGAGGAGCAGCTAGTCCGCGTGCCCTTGACCCTGGACAGAACAGTCATAAGTCCAAACAACCATAATGTCTCCTATTTTAACATTAACCCCTTTCTCTGTTCTCAGTTAAAGCGAACTCTGTTCGTGGGATGGGGTGGGGGAGATTGCATTGAACAATGCTGTACCAGAAATAAACATTGGCTTGTGTGTTGCACCACAAAAAATAATACGATAAAATAATTTAGCAAAATGATCCTGATTTTTATCATATTCCCTTATTTGAATTTCTGAGCCCATCTAAAAGTTTGAACCATTCCTTATCTTTTCAGTATAACAATTAGCAACACTATCATCAAGAAACAGTCTTTATTAGTCTTTGTATATCGATTATGATACCTGACTCGACTGTTGTTTTTCTTCTTGGTGCGTTCAATGTCCGTCGTAACTTCAGGAACTGTGTATCATGTCCGTATGGTCTGTACAGTCTTTATGCAGGTCGTGTTATGCCTTGGTGGAACCTCTTGGCTTCTTGCGGTGTTGAAAAGAGATGAATTCTTCCATTGTGAAGCACTCTCAATTTACAAGGATTATGTTGAAACTGGGACAAATTCTCGCTGAATACGGAGCGTTTCTGCAGACAGATCCTGAGAGAAAGAAAGCTTGCCGTCGTCGTGCATGATTTCTCGCTTCCTTGCTTCACGATACAGAAATTCCTTCTCCTGAAACTTCAAAAAGCGGACAAGAACTGCTCGGTTCTGGTTAGATTTGGCCGGTGCCAGTGTGCGATGAACTCGCTCCAGAGTGAAAGTTTTATCAGGACAGCTGAGCCTTCGCGGTAGCATGTCGTTTACAAAGTCGAAGAGTGGCTTATTTCCTTCAGCTCCTTCACGTAGACCAAAAAGCCGCAGATTATTTCTTCTGCCTCGATTTTCCAAATCTTCTGTTTTTGATTCAAGATAGGCAATTCGTTTAGTGGCTGAGGCTAGTGCCTCTTGAGTGTGCTGCAGCTTGTCTTCTGTTGTTGCAATACGTGTTTCTGCCTCTCCGATACGTGTTGTATTTGCAACCACGTCTTGTTCCACGTCTGAAAGTTTGCTTTCAATCACCACAATTGAGTTTGCCACATCCGACAAATGGTTATCAATGTTGTCCAGTTTTGATCCAAAGTCCGAGCGGAGGGACTTCAACTCTGCTAGCACGTCAGCTATATTAGCCATGCTGCTAGCTTCATTAGCCACCGTCGTCACTGGAGAAGTTGTCTTAACGATACTTGCCTTGCGTGCCCTGGTGAAAATTTCGTGGGGTTTCGTTTCGGATGGTTCTGACATACCAAGAGCCGCTCTGTTTGCTCGAAAATTATTGGTGCATTTGTGGGGTTTTTCTAAAGTTTGTGTTCGGCTGTGTGGAGCTTTCAGGCTACGCTGCCATCTTGATCCCGGTCCCACGTGACTCCTTCACGACTGGGTCTAAGTTAAAATATTTATTGAACAATTGATCATAACATGAATGGAATTGAATAAACAGATAAA
>MDSQ01000310.1_pt1 | contig 11354 bp, 4 predicted proteins | sample 1008251 | NCBI WGS metagenome assembly MDSQ01 (sample SAMN05526597, study PRJNA338239) | gut metagenome | isolation source: Hindgut content | host: Naso unicornis | place: Saudi Arabia: Red Sea | collected 2016-05
GGATGATCTCTTTGAACAAGAGCCCACCCTGCTGCTCAGAAGTGGCTGTGTTGTCTGGCAGTGATTCTGCGTGGGTGCTGGATGTCTGTGGTCGACACTGTGGCCACCTGCAATCTCGTGTGGGGAGTGACAACACGCAAAGACTCAGCCTCACAACCCGCCTGTGAGAACCAGAGCTGGAGAGTCCGACACTGTGGAACATAAACCACCAGACACACAGATCCAGACAAACTCTCTCTCCTCCCACGCGCAAACACACACATGTACACAAAAGGTGCCCCTCTTGTTTTGCAAATCACAAACAGACCCAGAAGACACCTGCAAACAGACACCTCACACAAGCATATGCCTGAAAAATCAAATTAGTAGATGTTTAACAAGTTGAAGCCCCTTTTATTATTTTAGAAAAGCCAACAGCTTGGCTGACTTTGGATCAAATTGAGCTTTTCTGTAAAATTATGCATGTTATGTAAGTGTTATCCGTTATCTGCATTCCTTTCATGGACTGTTTGTGGTATTTATCTGCTGCATTCTGAATCTGGTTATTTGGTGTCTTGCAGCCAGATGCTTGGCATATTTTTATATATGACACAATAATACAAACTCACATCTTGTGTAAGTTAACTAATAATAGGTGTACCAATAATATCACATTGTCTTATGTTAGACATGCAGAGAATGGAAACACTTGTATTTATACAGTGTATTTATGTTAGCTCCTACACTATCTTCTGCTCACTAAACTCAGCTCACATGGACGTGTAAAAGGTAAACAGCAAACTGGAGCATGTGCCAGACCACCATGGTGGCTTCTGTATACACCGTGGGGTCCCCTTACTCATAATTCCTGTGAAATTTTACGTCTGAAACCAAGTGCTGCATAAAATAACAAGAGCAGCGGGACAATGAGGGCCAAGATGGATTGGAGAGAGATGAAAGAGAGAGAAGAAAAAATAGAAAGCACACTGATGGAAAGATAAGAAGCAGAGAGACGGCGAGATGAATGACTGAAGAATTTCTTAAAAATTATAATCTTGCCTGACTGAGGTATTAAAAGCACCACTGTTTTGACTTGAATATCTGTTTAACTTTGGTTTTAATGGATTTCATTAATGATTTGCTCTTGTTGGAAGCTTTTATCACACTAACGGTAATGTACTAAGTTGCTGTCAGCAGTTTCACTTGTCGCTGCTCCGCTGTGTGTGTGGACTGTGCAGGGGACAGCCCACAGTGGTGAACCACAGGAAGGTGAGAGGAGGGAAAGTCATACAACCATAATGCAACAAAACAAATGCAGTAGGTAAAAAGTTTTAAGTTATTTGTTCAATTCATTATCAGGTAATTTTAGCTGGTCTGTAGCTTGAAGCTAGTCTGCATGCACTGCAAACTTTTCAGCAAACCAAATAACTGATGCACTTTATATTTTAGGTAAGTAAAAAGGGTCTTATGGTACATTTTCAGCGCATTAATGGGCAATAAATTGAAGCATCTTTTCCTGTTTAGTTTTGTCAAACATACAGCATGAAATTGCCAAGGCATTAAAGACAATCACTGTGCTGAAGCTCTTTGTCATTTTCCTGTATGGCCCTAATGTAATGTGAGACAGGGTACAAGAAGTACAGTCAAGCTTGTTTTAGTGGCATCTAGTGATTGTTTAGCCAAGAGAAAAAAGTACAAAAGAACTTTAGATGTATGGGGGCTGGGGCTCCTGTAAAGGCCTAAACTGACTAAAAATGATAAGTCTCGTAACACTTTATGTGCATCTTTGGCCATTTAAAAACAACAGATGTACTTCGAAATTTTTGCATTAGATACTCTCAGTGTGTTTTGGCCTTGAGGGTCTGATCCTAGAGTCGCCTCTGGACCGTCTGGCACAGAGACCCAGCATCCTGCATCATAATGCCTGCCGCTTTCACTTAAAGAAATTTTAGTTTGACCTGCAGAATTAAAGGTTACTTCAGTGAAGTGTTTTTTTTGTGTGTGTGTGTGGGTGGGTGTATCTACTGGAAACAAGCAACAGTGGCACACAGTGCCAGTGAAATGGCCTTTCTGTCCTCCAGTGCTCACGTCATCTCCTCTGCAGGCAGCCAGATAACCCCGAAGACAAAAGGGTTTCCTGTCAGTCAGATAATCATCAGACATTACCCTCACTTCCTCCATCCTGGCAGCCGCTGACTGCAGGCGAAGAGGCTAACATGGTCACAGATGCTGATCCAGGGCCAGTTTTCACTTTTCCTTCAGGACTGGTGTGACTAAGTGTGAGCTGACTGTTGAGCCGAGTCAATACGGGGCACGACTGGTGCAAGCAGACAGGTCAGAGATCATCATACTCCATTAGAGGGGTCAAGCCAATTGTGACCTCTGGCATTTCGACTCTCTGCCACAACGTAGACACCAATATGTCAATGAGATGTAGGGAATAGATACTGCTTTGAGAGTGGGTTTAGCATTTACATTACAAAACATGAAAACATTTAACTTTCATGACAGTTTGACAAAAAATTTTAAAGTAGGGGTTATAAAACAAATCATACTCGTAGCATTTTTACAGCTGAAATAGTAATGTCATTTATATTAGTCTGCAGGAGAGTAAACAACAGTGACAACAGAGCAGAAGGATGCATGGTATTATAAATAATATTACAATATATGCAAGCTTAATTAATTAAAAATGCATCAGTGAGTCTTAACACCTGCCCTGTAATCGGTACTGTACACGTAGGCGTCTGTGTGTGGTTGTGTGAGAAAGACAGAAACCAGGTTGCTGCATGGGGGGATTCCTCCACTGAAGGAAACTCCGCTCTGCTCTGCATTCTCTGCACATCAAGACATCATGGGAACAACAGCACAGATTGTTGTCATTTCTCCACAAGTGATTCTTTATCTGAATGATTTACAGATTTTAAAAATGAGAGACTTCCTCGGCGATTCTCTTTTATTTTAACATGATAAAACAAGTTTAACATGTCTTTGCCTTTTATTCCAAGCCAAACTTGTTTTCCAAATTTGTGCATGAAAATAAGTGACATTAGATGGTGCGGATCTTCACACCAAATGGCTCACCACATGCTACCACGCATGCTGGCGAGCCCACATACACACACCCACTGAGAGCTGAAAGCATCCCAGAGAGAAAGAGCCATGAGTCATCACTGCTGTGAGGTTCTCTCCCTCTCTCTCAACCCTACACCATGTGGTGTGGCCATGTTTTACGACGGTGCACTTTACACACTCTGACTCACCCTGCTCCTCTGTCTGAAAAGGTCACACTGACAGATCCTAACAGCACCAATTAGGACCCCTTTGCCAGAAACTGTAGTAGCTTCTCTCGTAAACGGACAGCTGTAGTAATTACTGTAGCATACAGGAAAGACAGCAGAATACAAAGAAATATTAAAGTCCATTCCCCATCTTAGATAAAAAGGGATCAAAAGGTCAGTTCTTTTTCTGACTGGGTGCTTCAGTCTTTGTCTGACAGCTATATCAGAAAAACATTTCTGGCCCCAGTTTGAGTTTGAATCCAGAAATAATCTCTTTACTGTAAATCTGATCATTTTTTATTTCTCAGTAACAGAACAGAAAGTTGGTATCATTTGTGGGTTATAGTCTTTGCTAATGTGACATGCATGTTGGCACGTACACAATATGGTTTGAACTCTGCAGTTCCTTTTGCTTTGCTATTGCAAGGGTAAACACGATGTGCCACCTGTTATTCTGGCATCAGTACCTTCTCAACATCTTAAAAGTTTGAGTACAACATCCCCAAAAGATTCCAAAAACAATTTTCCTGTATCCTAACATTTTAATTGCACAATAATGACTTTTCAGACACAGATCACAATGTTAAGTGACCTATTGCACCACAGCCGCAGTACTTTGACATTTAATTGCAGCAGAAAACATAAATTATATTAAAAGGATTGCACAGAACACAGCTTAATATTTTATTGATAGCAAACATTTAACAGTGAGATGACTATTTTAGGGCTCATGCAGCTTTGTTTGCAGTAAATGTTGCTGTCCCTTGATGTGAGGGAACTTTTGAGGGTGCTGTTGATTTGCAAGTCTTTTTTAACCCCTGGCCTCAACATTAATTTTAAACTGCACATGTAATTGCTGCTTGTGATTTGTAAGTTTCTTGCAGATGAAAAAAAAAAATTACTAGGTTTGCGAGGGTTTCTTTCAGAGGTTGATTTATCCTCTAGAGAAAATGTTGTATTGTTTAAAGTACATTAGACATCCTTCTTTTAAATTAAGAGCTTTTGTGAGAAAATACCTCTCACTGATGATTTACAATCACCTTCAATCTTGGTATCAATTTTTTGTAGCAAGAATTAAACAAATTTGTCAAGTGAATCTGTTCCTCACAATACGAACATCTAGTTACAATATGAGGCACATAAAGGGAGTGAAACATGTGCTGAAACAATGATGAATGACTTGCAGAAAATGTCCCTATTGAGCTCCATAGAACAGTTGCCGTGGTGACTAAGACAGCATTGTGCATCATGAAGCTCATGTTCAGCAGAAGTTCTATTGCACAGAGTGCCTGCTGCCTCCTCAAAGCACTGAAGGCCAGACTGCTCATCACTACACCACTCGACTGCGCTCTCTGTTCCCTTCACTTTTCACTTGACTGTGCTGTGCGCTGTCCTTTTCTCTTTCTCCTCTCACCCTGAGTCACTGCTCCCCGGGGAAACGAGGGGCTAGCGATGAATCATTCCTATGGGGGATGAAAAAGTGTGTATGTGCGTGCATGCAAGTACTCACACGTGTATTTCATGGGTGACTGTATGATTCAGGCGTGTGGGCTGTGAAACCTGAGATGTGGGTAGAGAAAGAGGGGAGCGGCGGCAGCAGCAGCAGCAGCAGCATGAAACAGACAGTACAGGGCAGAGACCCTCTTCTGTGTCTCTTTTCTTCTCCTCTTGCCCTTGGGAGGCAACAACAGCTGCACTAGATACAAAGCACCACCCCTTTACAGACATATAATGCACAAGACTCTCGTTAATGATGCCTCAAAGAAAGTAAAGGGGCCCAGAATCTGTATCATGTGGTTGTTTTGACTAGTATCATATGTTGTTTTGTTTTTATGTTTTGTGTTTTCGGGCATAATCCTAAATTCCACTTTCAGTCCTATATGCATGTCATAGACCAACTTTGCTTCAGCTGTCTGAACAGTGTTTATGTTTTATCTGCTCATCAGGTCACTTCTGTTGCAGCCATTACAAAGCCATTTGCAGGGAATACATCCAGGTTGCACTTAGCCAGGACAGGGTTAATGTGTCTTTATGGGGACGGACAGCTGTCTAGTCCCTTTTACACAGCTCAGGGGACGGCACAGTTGTAACACGTAGACCCACCTCTGACCCCATGACCCCTCGGCCTGCTACTGATTGACCTTCCACCTCTCATTGACAGTCCAGCGTGTGGCTTTTTAATAGGGAAAAGGATGATGTTGACATGGTTTGCAGTGCTACTCAATACAATGCACTGATGCTACAGCTTTTTACTATAATGCTGCAATGAGTGCCAGTCAAAAATAACTAGCAAATCTGTAATTTCAGGGATTTCTTGATTTCTTTTTGTTGTGTGAGAAATTTCTAAAGTTGTTCATTTTTCACTTTTTTACACCCATGATTAGCTTCTCTATTTCAGTCCTGCATCGCACTGTTGAACAACAGTCTCCATCAAAGTAAAGACTGAATGATGCACTAATATTCAGTATTCACATAGGCCCTTTTTTGTATGTAGTGTTTACTTTTGTCATTTTATTAGAATGGAGATTTCACCATACTCAAGACATTGTACTAATAAGTGTATGTTGCAACTAAAACATTTTCTTTGTACAATATCACAGCAACATTTCTAACAGCTGCTCATAGCTACTGAAGCTACTTTCTTGCAGCTTTTTTCTTCTAATTCAACTGATTTACTTCTTTCCATATGTGTGAGGAAAGCAGCACACTATAGAATGCCACTGACATGTCGAGAGTATCAGACTCTCCACATGTGAAAGCACAAACAACCAGCTGGTCTGCAGCTATGATCTACGATACTTTGAACATATTCTTCCTATTGTAATGGGAGAATTACATGTGGACAAGGTGGAAAGAATGTGGGGAGTTTATCCCTGGGTTTATGAGAACAGGTTGTGCATATCTAACAAAGAAAGAGAACAGTACACACGGCATTGTGAGTGGGAACGTTGACTCAAAGCAAACAGAACAGGGATTGCAGTGTTCAGAACCTGTGGGCCAATTACACTACATGACTGAATTCACTATTTACTACAATGCTGTGAAATGTAAATGACTAATTCGGTCAGGAACGTGGAATGGAGTGTTTACACCTCGGACAGCATGGACTGTTAGCATTTAAAAATCCCCTATTAGGTATTTTCACTGCACATATTTTACATTTTTGCAGCACTGATCACTTTCTCCAAACAGAAACCAAAACCATGCTCCCTTTGAAAGTTCTACATTTCATTTTAGTGATTTCTTCTTCCAGCAAAGCAGAATCCGTCTGCATTCAGGGATGCATGTTTCTGTTCCTAAGGCACAAACAAATAAAGTTCAAGCATGGCTCATGATTACACTGCAATCGGCTGTGCTTCATCTGGCACCCCTTTAAATAGGTCTCTGTTCCACATCCTGAATGTGAGACTGGCCAAGTAGAGAAACTCAGTTGCACATCGTGTTATAGGAAAGCTGCCCTCCTTCAGAATCGGCAGGAATCACAATGTTCTCTGACCCCAAAATCCAATTTGTTGTGCCTTTTGTTGAAGCAACATTCCTAATCAAGCCCTGTTTGGAACATGTGTAGCAGGCACATGTCTCACCAAGACAGCCTGTTCCACTGAGGGCCTATTTTGAGAGTCCCTCCTAAGAAATCAGTTATAAAAAATATCATGTGGACTCACAAGGACAGAATGGTTTCTTCTCTAGTTTCTCCAACTTGAAAAAACTGTGTCAGCTCAAATATATGTCATCTTCTATCACTGCAAGCACTCTCCTTGTTGCAAGCAGTTGCCATGTTTGTGGTCATAATGTTAATGGATTTCTCTGTTAGAACGACTAAATATAGTCTTTAATCTTTCTTGTCATCACTTAGGGATATAAAACAAATATAGCTTCGTGGGCACAGAAGGATAGGAAATGTGCTGCTGGTAATATTTAGTTGTTACAGTAAATAGCAAGTGACCAGATGAAAAGAAATGACTGTGCGCTCTTACTGAAACATATCATGGTGCACATTAGAGGAAAGAGAGAGAAACTCAACCTCACAGAGCTTTCTAATAGCTATTGATCTCCTTTCCTGCTCTCTGCGGAGAACATCATTAACTATGGGAGTGTGTTTGCATGTGCAAACACTCTATTGGTGCGTGTGTGCGTGCATATGTGTGTGCATGGGAGAATCAGAATCTAGAGGTGTGTATGTGTATGCCTCTGTGATCTTTTGACAGTCCTGGCAGGGGGCATCATTACAAGGGCCAAAGCAGACGCAGTGTTACTCTAGCCTTGTGTTCTACTGTCATCACTCAGGGTCAGAATGTCCTGCACTGTATTCTTTGTTCCATTTATTTACCTCCTAGGCTGCCTCCTAACCTCCCACTACCTCTACTCACCTCTCTCCACCACTTGCACTCTCTCTAACTGACTACTGTTGTGTCACCCTTGCCCTACATACAGTATAAACCAAACAGCAGGTACAGAGCCTGGACTGACCACTTGTGGGCTTAGCATGTTTGTAAATGGTGTAAATGCATGTGTGTGTCTGTGCATGGGGGTTCTTGTCTATCACTTCTGGTATAAAAGCATGCATGTAAATGGCAAACAGAAACGAAAGCCCACCTTTGTCGACTTTGAGTCAGTAAACACTTCCCACTCTCTGTGTGGGGGAGGTGAAAGTATTTGGTACATCAAATGGGGGATTTTGTACATTGTGTCACAGTGAGAGGGTGCACAGCTCCTATCCTCATGGGACCTCAAGGGGCGTTTGTACAAATAAAAAGGCAAAAGTCAAAAGCCATGTGGGGCTGCTTTACTGTAAACAGTTTGCAAAGAAAGGTCACTGGGGACTGATTGAAATTCAAAATCAGAATATTCACTCCCCTTCTCTCTATTCCTAGTGAAAGTATCTCAAGAAAAACACCCTTTGTTGCAGAAATAACTCCTCTGTGCAGGTTCAGGCTGCTCTTGACTCTTATTTTTCAGTGAACTGTCAAAAGGAGAAAAGCTATGAAAAGTAGTGCCGGGAAATGTTCTGAGTATTGCTTCTGACACACAATACAGCTCAGTCAGACAATGCAGCAACTACCTTGGTGAACTGAAGTTTGACACTGATGTTTGTTGTTACTATGAGACTGAGTTCTCTGCAGAGTACAGCTTGTCTCCCCATCGTGTCCAAGATCGCATGCACATACTGTAAACAGGTGGTTTATATCTAATTGCGTTACATACAGTAGATGAAATGAAAAGAATGTGTAAGCTCTCACACCCATTCTCCTCCTCTGTCCCTTACATGTGCTTAGATATATAGAAGTTATTTATGGTGCTTTGCTCTCATGCATGAGACCCTGATACAGGCCTCATGACCCAGATCTGCTTACTTGATGTCATGTAAGTCAAAGCCGGTTCTACTAGGTGCTAAATGTTTGATAAATAAATACTATGAGAACTTTTTGAATTGTGGCCTGAGTATAACAGTGCTGTGGTTGTAAGTACCGTCTCACTTTGGCCTTTTAAAGGTTGGACTGGATTGCAGCCTCCTGGTGAGGCCAGTTCCCAAATGTGCAAAATCCACAATAAAACTGCAGAACTCTGGATAACTGACATATTTTGAAAAGTGGGAAATAAGTATCAGATCATTGTTACCTGCAGGTTATGAGTAGCCCCTTGATGGAAGAGAACTGCAGTTTCAGACAGAGGAGATGCATAAGAATTAAACAAGAGTGGTAAAGTAGTAAAGCAGCGGAGAAGGAGGCAGTGCTGGTTAAAGGAAGGGATTTGTGTTGTTAAAAAGTCCTTGACAAGAGGTTGCCCTTCAGATGGTAGATGTGATACTGAACCCAGCGTCAGGACTAAAAGGTTACATGAGCTGTTATATAATAGGACCCCCTCATCTACAATGGGATTTGAATGACGAACTTAGATCAGAAACCCGCAGTTTGCTGTAACTGGAGTTCAACTTTTTGCATCCTTACTCGGTTTCAGAGTCTGCTTACGCCAACAGCTCCAAACATGGGCGAGCTTCTTCAGCAGCCAAACAGTCAGCAGGCCAATGATGTCACAGTGTGGCATGCCATAGCTCAGAGCTCGACTGAGCTGCCGTTCCACTGCATACCAACAGCACATGACCCCCCACCCAAGAGGTGGAGGGGACTCAGCTGGAAAAAAATACAACTGCATATCACGTACTGTAACAGCATGCCGTGTTCTCTTCCTTGTCTCTCAGAGTCAGGCGACAAAATGTTGACAAAACAAGTCTCACTTTGACCCCTGACCCTGTCATGTGCTGCAGAGAGCTTGATAACAGCAGATCAGGTAAGAGGGTTATTGTGAATGGCTGCACAATGTATAATACAAGACGTCATTATATGTTATGAGTCGTTTAACATGTGTGCAGAGCCTGAAACACACTTTAATAGATCATGTGCCTGGCATGATTAATCTGCATCAGTTCCAAATAAACATCTATAGAGGAACATGCAGCAGCTATTAACAACAAAGTAATTTATAACACTTGATGGAAGAAGCGGAGACAGGAAATTCATTAGAGGTTGATCCATAACAAGCTCATTAAAAGAGGCTTGAAAACCATTGCAAACTATTTGAAGATACTAACATAATGTTCCAGTGGTTGGGGGGTCAATATTAAAAGGCATCACATACAGCTAGGAATAGTTATGATATCAGTTTCCCCACATAAACTGATGAGAGCACAGTCATGTTCCAGAAAGTACTGATTTCACTTAAGATTTCAGGTACCTCATCTGATTACCAAGTATCTGCTGACCCCTGCTGGTCAAAGTAAAGAAGTTCTCCAGTGCTCATAAAGAGACACTCAAAACATCCAGATGCAAAATTGCAACATAAATTCAGTTTACCATTTGCAAGCTAAGCAGCTGAATGTATTTCTTGCAGAAAGATGGTGAGATGAGTACAAGTTCAGGCACTGAATTCCTCTGATTTTCATCCAGGACTCAATCCAGTTAGACCTGAATTACAATCTGTAATTACAAACCACATCAGCTCGAGCAATAGTAAGAATGCAAGCATTCATTTAGGGGGAAAAGAGTCTGATGACATCCAACCACAGTCAGAAGTCCTTTTGCGCAGCTCTCTTCCTGGAAGCATGATTATGCAGCTTGTTGTGATACGGTCCGGCCAGCAGTTTTAGTAATGATCCACAGCAAAAAACTAGAAGTGATTATTTAAGCTGTTATGCTGGCTGTTGATGTCACACGCTTTCCCAGAATTCTTCAGCTTCTTAAAAGTGTTGATTTATGGCAAGCTGCCGACTTTCAAGCAGCCAATTGCAGAACAGCAAAGCATCTCCCTCTGCATCGTCTGATATTTCCACTCTCCCTCCTCCCCTCTGTATTATTGGAAAGGAGTGAAGATTTTATCTGGAAATGGATGCTTTGTTGATACGTTCTTAATCAGCCAGGTAGAACTTCACAGTTTTCTATTCAAAGTTTTGTAGGAAATGTGTTTGTCAAACAAAGGAATTCTCTGTCTGATGCAAAGCTCAGTAGATCTAATAGTATCATTTCTTGTCATAGTTTATTTTTCAAGGTGCTTGAGTCAGACTTTCTAGTAAATTAAAAGCTTTCTGGTAATTTCCCCTCAAATATACTTGTAGGACTTTGCTGCCCACACACACAGACAAAAAATGTGCCTGCAGCGCCTCTTCTTCCTCTCAGCTGACATTTCTCATTCCTGGAAAAGAGGCCTGAAGTACTTCACTGAAGGAGAATGCTTGGATGATGACACACACAGCTTTTATGGGTTATTAGTGAATAATTCATATGTTCCACTGGATTTTAAAGTGCATTTGTAATCATACAGCCTAACTTTTTCTTTTTGTTAGTCCTTAAAGAGATACGCAGACACTTATCAATTTGTTATTTGCCTCATCCTTGAGTTCAAGACAAGCAGATAGGTACCATTCTTTTGACTGTTCATGCAGTAACAAGGAAGAGACGGGGATAGTTTGCCCACCGCTAACTAGCTTAGCTCAAATACTGGTAGCCAACGGGTAACGTTAGCCTGCCTCTGCCTACAGTCATCAGGTAAACTTTCCAACAACTCTAAGCAGTCCTGTGTGCTTGTTGTAACTTGTTTAGA
>MDSQ01000312.1_pt1 | contig 11316 bp, 6 predicted proteins | sample 1008251 | NCBI WGS metagenome assembly MDSQ01 (sample SAMN05526597, study PRJNA338239) | gut metagenome | isolation source: Hindgut content | host: Naso unicornis | place: Saudi Arabia: Red Sea | collected 2016-05
CCCACTTTATTATTATTCTAGTTCCTGTTCCTCCTTCTTGTAGGGTTCAAACTCACCGGAGCCTTGTTTACTTTATAAAATATGAATGTTAGAAATGTAGTTTCCTTTTCCTTTTTGAAAATACAAAATACGTGTATTTTATTTTGATACATTTTCTGGCAGCAGTATTTTGTATTTTATTTTGATACATGTATTTGAGAGGTATTTTGTAACGAGATACAGTTTCATGTGTTTTTGCCCATCCCTGGCTGCGGTGTTAGATTTAACTAATTAGGCAGACGTCTAACACTGTAACTATGATTATGTAGTTATAACCCCTAACCCTGGTCAGCCTAATAAAGTCAGTGATCACTCCAAGTTAGAAAGCAAAGCTAAACTATAAAAAGTTCTCACTCTCTTTCTCCCTCTCTCTGCCTGTCTGTCTCTTTCTCTTTGCTCTGTCTTCACGGCACACTACCATTGCACGCAGACTCTGATTGCATCGGCTAGAAAAAAAAAAATTGCCCATAGTCCTTTCTATCGCTGATAGATGATTCTATCGTCAATCAGCATAACCCTACCCTCAGAAACAACAAGGCATTTAGTCTTAACAAGCGTAACTGATGTACTTGTTTATTTGCGTATAGAATGGAGAAGTGAGATCTGATCACAAGAGGTCACTGGAGACACAGTGGAGGGATGAATGAATGATATGGGCAATTAAATGAATTTTCATCACATTTTAAATATAAAAACACAAAAAACACAAATACAATGCATTTTCATTTTGTTAGTTCAGTGTAAATGGTCTTGCATTTTTATGTTTGTTTTAAAAAAAGACACTTCTACATGAAAATAAAATTGTGGAACCAATGACTGGCGCTGCTTTTTAGGGGAATTATTTTTCAGACAGAACCAAGTTTTTTCTCGAGGGGATTTTCTCAAACTACAGAACCCAAAGAATGGACTTGTACTTTTGGCAAGAACCTAATTGAATTGAATTGAGTAAGAAGTCATACAAATGCAAACTGCATGTGTATGTGCAGTTGCAGGATGCGCACTTGTGTATTTTTGCACATATGCCGGTGTGTCAGGAATGATGTGCATACATACGTGTCTGCATGGCTGAGTTGTACTAGTCACATGTAGGTCTTTTAGTAAAAAAAATCACACCTGTGTACATCTGTGCGTCGTGTCATGTATTCGTATTCGCAGTATTAGTAGTAGTAGTAGTAGTTGTAGTGGTAGTTATGTTAGTATTAATTAAAAACTTACATACAGCTTTAATATTAAGCTACATATTATGAACCATTGGTATCCCCTACATATATTTTTTACCTTTTACCGGTGTTTTGCTTTTGCTGTTTCTCTGTTTGCTGCTGGAACTTCTAGGGTTACACAAACATTTATAGCGCCACAGTTTCTCCAGTCTCACTACACATTATCTCAGCTAATTAATTTTAAAGTGATAGTCTAACATCTACAGTCATTGTTTTTCTTTATTTCAACCTATGGTGCAGCTGCAACTGCAAGTGTAGCATAACAAGGCTAACATTTGCTTCATATGCTAGCGTTTTTAGCATGTTAAGTCACTATAAATGCTCTCAAGATATTTTGTATATTTACATAAACAATGTTTTCCTCATAAGTTGAGGTGATGAGGAAAGGTTTCCCTTCTCACTTTCCTCCAAGAATACATACCTAAATAAATTCATATACTGTGTGAATACAGTTCATCAGAGTGTACGTTTGGTTTTTTTTGCATGAATCAAACTTGTGAGTTTTCAGAGACATGTTACAGATTAGTTCAAATGTACACTGTGCAAACACACTATGTTAAAATATATCTGAACTTTTTTGAATTTACTCTTCATATATTGTGTTTATCAATATAGCTAGTAAAGGAAATATTCAAACCGCATAGATTAACCCCACTAAGAAATAGCCAGTTTGATGTACTGTTCACAATAACTTGCTCATTATATGCTACTGGACTCATTTTCAGATTTTATAAACTTATCCACTGAGCTGTTTCTCTTTATTATGGGTTCTATCTTTAGCCCGGCGCAAAGCTGGTGCGCTGTTGAGCATTGCTATCTTACACCTGGCGCAGATACAATTTTTGCCAAGTCTGCAGGATAGCAAATCCACCTGCACTGAGTTTGTGTGCCCATGGACAGGAGGTTAGAAAGTGGAGAGAGAATGAAGTCAAAATGTGCTTGTGTTTAGATCAGAAAAAACCTGGTCTAAGTGTAACTGCAAACACACTGCCTGCACAAGAAACAGGGCAGATGTGCCCAGGTGCGCACACGTCTCCACAGACACACACACTGTTCGTTTCTGTGTTTTTCCCACACAGGAGTGTAGATTAGTGTCTTTCAACAAAATTTCAATCAGAAACAGTTGTGTAGCCAGAAATAAAATAAATATGAATTTTGCCTATTTTTTACCATGATCTTTATGCGGTTGCCAGCAAACATACACCTGAAAATGAGCCATAGACAGTCATATCAACACTATAAGAGTGTTACACTACATTTAAATGTCTGTTTCTGTAGAATATTCCACAGACATGAAGAGAACACAAAGAGAGGGAGAGGGTTGGGGTTTTTCCAGCATCACGTTTTCTTGCTCACCCTCCCTCTCGCACTCTCACACTGTCCCTCTTTCGGAGTGTGTGTTAAGTAAAATTACATCATCAGAAATTAAGTGTATATACTGAAGTAAACACTGTGCTTAAATGTGTCTCTAAAATTATTCACACTAATAACGAATTAGGATTTATTATAATCCTAAAACCTAAACAGGACGAGATCACAGCTATCATATCATCTTTGCAGATCAGTTGCTGACAGCTGGTGTAACTTTAGTATTTGTGTCTGCTTGTTTATTGGATCCAGAGAAACAAGAATTAAACAGTTATGATCTTTAACATACTGTCATGTTCACGAACTGTAATGGACATCTTTTGGACTCTCTTCACTTCCTGTTAAGTTTCCCGCCTGTCTGTCAGCCACACCTGTAACCAGTTTGGTAATCAGTCAGTCAGTACTTAACCCTCAGTGTTTCCTACTCACTTTGCCAGATTGTTTAAGTCCTCTAGTTACCTAGCTCTCTCTCCATCTTTTCTAGTGTTTGATTTCCCTGTGTTTGTTGACCTTTTGCCTAGATTTTGACTCTGCTCTTGCCTTGCCCTGTTTGTAAGTTTTGCTTATGGTTTTTGATTCTGGACTGTTTTTTGACTCTGCCTTTGCTTTTGCCCCTGCCTGTACTTTTGCCTCGTCGACTGCCTCTCTGTGTATGACCCTTGCCTGTTCTTTGATTAAAGTGAGTGTATTTTTTGAACATTCTGCTGCCTCCACTTGACCTCTGCACTTGAGTCTATTCTGCCTAGTCATTACAATACAAAATGAGCAAGATGTTATATCTGGCCACGAGACCATCCTTCTGTGAGAGCCATGACGTAAATTAATTTTATGAGAAAGCGAAAAAGAAGTTACACCTCACAAATATGATTACTAATGAAATAATTGCTTGTGCCAACAGCAGTACTAAATTTAAAGTATTGTGTTGGGTTTTTAAAAGTACTTAAAGTGAAAAAAGTTTGGGATATCTAATTGCTGGTCCAGTTATACTGACTTCTTTTGTGAAAGTGGAAGTTCATACTCATTCACGCATCAATGGCGTCATATTAAAGTGGGAAATAACAAGCGGGTGTAAGAGGACGCTCCACCCTATAGTTATGTTAGTTTGTCAAGTCACTTTTAAGTCTCTGAAAAGGGAGAGATAGTTTATAAAAATGCCTGTAATTTCTGAATGGTTGAAGGAACTCTATCAGTCTCAGTGTTAACAGCTTGTAGAAGTAGCTGCCACTCTGTCTGGACCGATATTTCATGCCAGCTCACATCAGGGGCAAGAGGCTCCTTCCTTGGCAGCGAGAAGCAGGAAGCTACCGCTGTAGTTCTTGAGTCTTCTAATGGTGACAACTCTTATTTCCAAGCCATGGCAAGCTCACAGGAGAACATACTGAGACTAGGAATAAGCTATGAGCTACATCTCGGAAAATACATTTATTGTTGTTTTTCCAGTGCTTTTACGGTTGCCCAATGTGCGTCCATTTTAGCACAGCAAGAGCTCGCAGGAAAATTGTAGGAAGCACAATACTTGACTGATCAGTGAAATGACTGTATGTTACAGGTCCACGGGAAACACCCTGCAAATAGGGTGGAAAGTCTATAATAAACAAATTATGATCCGCGCAAGCTGCATGCAGCTGTTTGACCTTAGGCTGCAAGGATGAAACGCCAAGTTTATTACTCATGATCCGTCACTTTCTGACTGAAAAGCCTCATGGAAAAGATACTTTCCATTTTTAATATTCTAACTAACGAAAACTGAAGCAAGTCACTTGGTGCTTTTAATAGTCATGATATTAATATGATCAAATTCCGTGTTCTGTTCCTGTTCAGATGCAGCAAGTATGCGCTGCAGTGTTAGATATAATTAATCAGGCCTATATCTAACACTGCAACTATAAAGATACAACCCCTAACCCTAGTCAGCATAAAGTCCCTCCCCGTCTGTCTCTCTCTCTTACTCTCTCTTCACTGCACACTCCTTATCCACACACCCTCTGATAGCATTGGCCAGAAAAAAGCCATTGCCCATCTTCCCTTCAGTCACTGATAGACAATTCCACTACCAATCGGCATGACAATATTCCCACAAAGAAAAAACGTATTTCGTCATTACAAGCGGAAATGATGTCCATGTTCATTTGCATACAAAGCGGGAGAGTGAGATCCGTTCACACGTGGTCACTGGAGACACATGCAGAGACTCATGCTGATGCCAGGTGGGAACAGAGGAGTTTAAACTGACTGATGAACCAACTTTGGAGAGGCTGCATGGGCAACAGGCCAAATAGAACTGCTGCTGATGCTGCACCCATCAGTTCTAGCATCACCGTGCCAATGGCACGGAGCTCCTGCTTTCCTTTGAATACGCAGTGATCTGTCACCCAGATAGGTCCACTCACATTGACCGGGAATTCAACTACAAATCCAAAGAAGTTGTCACTTGTTTGGGCATGAGGCAACTTTTCGTCCAAGTTATTAGGATAACCAATTCTTGAAGGTGATCTGTCACTGCTGTGATGTGTGTAATGGCAAGATTCCTTGATTCTTCCGCAATGAAGGTATTGTTGAGATCACAATTAATTCTTATTCCTCTCTAGTTGAGAGGGGCCAGTGCAGTGATCACATACAGTGTGAAAGGCAAATCTCAGGTATTTCCCTTGTCTATCCATGGGAATGTGAAAAAAACATGTCTTTCAGATCCATTGACGTGAAATAATCCACCTGTATGATCGCTTTGATTAGATGGCATTGTGTCATCATATGGATCGCCCTTTTTGCTCAATGACTTGCTCAATAATCCAAAAATGGCCATTTCGATTTGTCCTTCTTTAAGATGATAAAGTCGCTGTGGTGATAGCTTGTGCTGCGCTCTGCCTCTTTCACTGGGTGTATGGCCCCTTTCTCTAGGAAGGGGGATATCTCCTGTAGCCTTTCTTTTGAGTGTTGAGAATCCACCGAGAGGGATTACAGAGTCGCTTCCATGTTAATGGCCTCTTGGACAGTGGTGGCCTCTCTCCAGAAGAAGGCAGCATTGCCCCTTCTTAGAGACAGACCCACTGAGGTGAAGCGGCTGACAACCTGTACGCCGCAGTCAGGCTGTCTGCCCATGTGGCTGTATTGTGTAACATTATTTGACGAAGACCCAGCCATATAATAAGCTTCGGGCCCATTTGTTCTTGACTTGTTGATTTATATCTTAGCAACATGGCGCCTGTTTCAGTGGGGAAGTTGGCTGCATGGCTGAGCATAGAGGGAGCATAAGAGGCAGAAAAAGGGGTCGCTCAGCGATAACTCCGCATGCTCCTGTGTCAGACACAAGACATAAGTTTTTGAGGTCATCCTTGTCAGCCATGCACCTCCCGCACTGGCAGCAATGCGTCCTCTTTGTGTCTGACGTGTTTCACTACAATAGCCAAAAGCTATGTGGTATGCTAAGTTTGCTGACTCTGACCAACTGTAACAATGCTGAAGGGAACCACTTTCCTCAGGGAACCGAAGATGATAAATTTTCATCGCTCAAACGAAGTCTATGCTGTCCATGCTGGAGCACTTAGCAAATAACCAAATGGAAAGGGAAGGTGGAGAGACAAGATGTCTGCAGTGCTATGAATAAAGCTTAAATGATGTTAGCAGATGTGCAGGGTTGGCTATAGTCACCGGGGCAGGCCCAGGTCAGTCATGACTTGGGAGCCTATCACCTGCCATTCAGGCCAATACATGTAGTATTTAATTTGTGTAGTTGTATAGTATTAAAGTTTTCTAATTAAAATGTATTCAGTAGCACTGCTGATAACAGCTTGGTAGCCTAAGTAAGAAATTTGAAAAAGTTTGAAATTAAGTAAAATGGAGATGGATTTGCTAAATCTGGAAGACAACTTAGGGCACATGTGTCAAATTCAAGGCCCGTGGGCCAAATCTGGTCCCTGGTCATATTTGATCCACCCCGCATATCAATTTCAGTTCTCAATAAATTTTGGCCTGCTTAGTTGTAGCTAAGGACTGCAGCCATTTCCACTACAACTGCAAGCTAGCAAGGTAGCTAACACAGAATGGCACAAAAAAGGAAAGTTGATACTGAAGGCAGACAGTTTCAAGAGTGGTGGAAGACTGACTACTTCTTTATCTAATGTAAAGAGAAGCCTGTGTGTCTTATTTGAAATGACTTTGTCTGCCCCGACGAAAGGCAAGCATTTGTAAATGTCAGTCTGATGAGAAACACCATGGCCAGCCGTGTGGATGAGCTAGCTGACAATTTACAATCACAGCTCAAAGATAAAGCAAAAGAATTCCTCAGCTACTCAATTGCTGTGGATGAAAGTACAGATACAACAGACAGCTCCGCTGGCTGTCGTCACCCGTGGAGTGGATGCACAGTTGTCAGTTACTGAGGACCTCTTGGACCAATGCACGGTATAGCCACTTTCCAGGACATTTTCAAACTGGTGGAGGGGTGCCTGAATTAAACAGGGTGACCATGGAATAAACTTGTGGGGCTGACAACCGATAGTGTACCTACTGTGTGAGGGGAAAGGAGTGGACTAGTGGCAAAGGTGTGAGAGACGATGAAGGACACAGGAGGAGAGCTGACTGCTTACCACTGCATTATACATCAGGAGGTCCTGTGTGGAAAAGTGCTAGGCATGGAACATGTGATAACAGTGGTTATGAAAATGGTGAATTTCATCCAAGCACGGGATTGACCACTGCCAATTCAGGGCACTTTTAGAGGAGGAAAATTCTGAATACAAAGATGTACCATTCCACAGAGAGGGACGCTAGCTAAGCTGTGGTAATGTGTTGAATGTATTTTACGAGATGTGTGAGGACATTGCTAGTTTCATGACTATGAAGGGGAAAGCTCTACCCGAACTAGTGGATGGAAGTGGTTGTGTGACTTAGCGTTTATGTGTGACATTATGGAACATCTCAAAACCCTGAATGTAAAACTGTAGGGACGCAAACAGCTGATCACGGACATGCATGATGCAGTGAAAGCCTTCCGGACAAAACTGCATTTGTGGAAGAACTAAATGCAGCAGGGAAATTATGTTTACTTCCCGACCTGTCAGACACACTCACCGCTGCTCTCGAAAGAGAGAGATGCATGAAAAAACTAAAGACACTCAAGACGGAATTCATCAGGAGGTTTGCCGACTTTGAGACCCAGAAATTCAGGTTTGAACTTTTCACAAATCCATTTGGAGTTGATGTGGACAGCGTCCCAGAGCATTTACAGTTAGAACTAATAGAACTACAGTCCAGTGGCCCACTAAAGGCCAAGTTGGACTCTGTTGGGGCAGTGAGTTTGCTCCATTCATCACAAACACTGCCACAGCATGTTCGGGAGCACTTGTTTGTGTGAGCAGATGCTTTCTGCGATGAAGATCAATAAATCTTCTCACTGAACCTGCCTCACCAACAAACATCTTGCCTCCATTCTGAAAGAGGCTACAGCTCAGGACTTTAGGCCAAGAATTGATGAACTTGCACGAAAGAAAAGATGTCAGGTGTCTAGTGGTTGGAAATATGCCATATGCCAAATGGCATGCCAAAACTAATATCATATTTGGGTCTGTAAAATAGGCAGATGTGACTTTTCCTTGACTAAAAAGTTTATTTGTAATTTTGTTTGGTTTTATGTGCAGCTCATTGCATATTGAAAGACTGTATGGGACATGTAATCAAAGATCGTTTAATTTTTTTATTTAATGTCTCACACAGCCATCTCTTGTCACATTCAGACCTGTGAAAGAGGCATTGTGAGACTTGTAGAGTGTGGGCAAGAGTATCAACAATTTACTATTTTGGTTTTACATCAGGCTATACTTCATTTTAATGTCCCTCACAACCATTTTTTGAGTTCTCATATGCAGGCCTGTGAAACAGGTTTTTGTGAGTTGGCTGTGATAGCCTACTTGTAAAAATGTAATCAGAATGCATTATTTTGCTTGATTAAATGCTATGATGGCTAAGCAACGTTTTTGTTGACTTGTTTAGGGCTTTATGTGGACCAAAGACTACATGTGAGTTTTATTTGACTGTAAGGTTTGTCATTTTTGGGGTTTTATGTGCAACTGGTTGCATGACAGTAGGACAGATTGAATGGGACATGTAAACAACATTATCAAAGATTTTAGACTTTTAATTTTTAATTTAACACACAACCATTAAGTTGTCATATCTAAGCCCATGAGACCTGTTGAAATGGGAGCAGGAACAAAATTCATTATTTTTCTTTTATATCAGGCCATATTTTATTTATAGTCCCACACAATCATTTTTGTCATAATGTTGTCATATTCAGGCCTATGACACAAATTGTTTTGCGTTGGCTGTATGGTAGCCAGAATATATTATTTTGCTTAACTAAATTCTACGATTCCTAAGAAATTTTTTATGTACGTATGTGAGAAGGCTATATGGTACATACAACAATGTATTCAAAGAGACGTTGTTTTTATGTTTAGGAATAAATAAAGGCATGTCAGTAAACTACATATGTCTGGCCCTTGATGTGATTCTAAATTCCCAGAGTGGCCCTTTGTGAAAATGAGTTTGACACCCCTGACTTAAGGTAATGTTCTACAAAACACAAAATAAGACAACAATCTTTAAATTACTTATTGGAAATACTAAGAAGTCATGGATACTTGCTACCAAAGGATGCAAGGACACTCCTTGCATGTAGCATAGGATCTAAGCTGAAAGGCAGTAGGAAATACATTTATAAATTATTATTAAAAGGGAATTTGTTATTTACTAAGTCATGCAATGGCTTTCAAAATGTGTGGGAAAATCTGTGAAAAGTGGGTTTGAAAACTTAGTTCTGAATGAAATAATCTGCAAAACTGCAAGTGCACACCCTGCAAAGTTTCAAAATAAACGTTTTGCCCATTCAAAACTACAAAAGTTTTTCCAAACATATGCACGTGTTTTCAAATCACCATTTACAGTGTTTCAAAGTTTGAAATTCAAACCAGTAACACACAAAGGCTACCAGCAGCAATTTAGAAAATGTCTATACAACTTTGACTATTTCATTTGTCTGTATTGGCTCTTTTACATTTAGATGACCACAAATCCCTGATTTGCTGGAACAGTCTCCACTTTGGGTGACCTGTCCCCTGCTAGAGCTGCCCCTAATGTCCCCAATTTTAACTATGGATTTAAACAAAAACAAACCACGAAATATGCACAGCAGCAGTGATTGTCATGAACGCAGACTAGGCAACGTTTATTACAGTAGCTGGTCGTGCTGCTGTTAACAATGCAATGAAGTGCCAGGGCAGTTTGCTGTCACTCCAACTGTGACAGAGCAACGGAGCTCACTGCTCCATCTCATTCATGGAAGCATAAGGGGGCTGAGACGCCATTAAATAATGTTAACCTTGTGATGTTTCTACAGGGAGTTGGAGCAGACTGTTGACTGCCTGAAGACCTGTTTCACTGTTTCTATGTTACTGTTGTTCGTGTAGCTAAAATGTGGTAGCAAGTCAATATTTTACAACAAAGCTCTGTTTCAGGAGAGGAGAAAGACTAATAGATTGAAAGAAGAGTGAAGGGCACATAAGTGAAAGAGCAGGAGAAGAAAGTGAGAAGGAAAAATTAATGCAGTGAAAAATTTAAGCGAGAAGAGTTTGGAAGAGTGAGGTAAATAGTGAAGTAGAGGAAGAAAGGAGAAAGAGGGAAGGAACATCATACTGTATAGAGGAAGACTTGAACTAGCAATTGAGACCATAAACTAATTTGGAAAAGGAAAAAAAATCTACTGGCTTTACACTCGCTGGCTTTAGTTTTCTGTAATTAATGTCTCAAAATATATGAAACTTAATAATAATCTTAATAGTCTTTGTCGGCTGACTGGAAATGTCCCCAGTTTCATTTAAAAAATCTGTTCACCTTATTTTACATGACAAACCCTCAAGTGATGTCTTGAGCTCTAAGCACTTAAAAAAATGTATATGCATTTATTGGGATTATGCAAACTTTAATATTCTATTTCCTTACTTTCTCCTTAGAGGAAAAGAGTGATGGAGCAGTAGTGCTCTCTGGCAGCACAACAGCTATGGTGAAGCCCTTTGCAAAACAAAAGCTATTGTTTTGATGTCATTGGTTAGATTGTAAGATGGGAAAGAGGAGCGTTTCCTTTGAGGGAAATCTTTTGGGTTGCCACAGAAAGTGAAAGCTCAGTAGCAACAACATTGTTGAGTGAAAAGTGCTGCTGTGGATTAATGATGTGGTGTGGAGTTATTACATCAGCCTAACCCAACACGAAAAAGATTATTGTGCATTGTTAGATCTGCCAAAAGGGAAATAACATAAACTATGTACACAGATTACAAGCACTTACTGTCTTAAACACAAGCGACTCAAAAACACATCAATATAAACAACATCTGTAACCCACCGTAACATAACTGTCCTGTTTTTATTTATTCTTAATTATTACAATAACATTTTATTGTCAAATTACTTAAGGAACTGCAGACTGCTGTTTCAACTGGCTCTGCATGCTGTGTTTTCGGAGGTTTTTTTTTTAACTCTGTTTTTATAGTGATGTTAATCAATCAGTTAATCAATATTTTTTATTTAATCATGTAAAAAACTTAAAATCTCTTTTTCAAGAGTGACCTGGCCAAGAGGGCAGCATAAAACATTGTTACAACAATAAACACAAATGATACATGTACAGAGCACA